>JAABUP010000753.1_pt1 | contig 69773 bp, 116 predicted proteins | sample 5559201 | NCBI WGS metagenome assembly JAABUP01 (sample SAMN10711887, study PRJNA513373) | rock metagenome | isolation source: Antarctica rocks | place: Antarctica | reverse complement strand
TTGTTGCATGCCAATGGGTACCGTGCTTGAGGCCAACTGGGGGGGGGGTGAAGGGCTTCACGTCATTGCCTGCATCACATATGGCTTTGGTGAATTGCAGGTTGGGCGTACTGATTGAGGTGAACTGCGAAACAGACTTTGTGGCGCGGGGGGCCAAGTTCAAGGAGCTGGTGCAGGACATGGCCATGCAGGACGCTGCCAGCCCCTCTGCCATTGTGGTGGCCCTCCAGGATGTGCCGGAAGCAGAAATTGAGAAGGAGCGAGCTATTGAGATGGGCAAGGAGGACATCCAAAGCAAGCCTGAGGCCATCAGGTGTGTGCTCTCCCTCACACTTTTGCACTCTGTGCACTGAACACTGTTGTCCTGGTCGTAGGCATTTCTGCTGCTTACTGGGGTCATGTCTGTGTCATTGAGAGCATGTATGGGGCCATCTGCATTAGCTGTAGTGCCACAGTCTCCAGGTGCCATCCTGGTTGCGATTGTGTATATGGAATATTGCTTCAAACCTGTGCTAGCCTTTGCTCTCGCATCAGTCAAGCAGCGGCCCGTGTATATGCCATGGAATGAAGTCATGAATGCATGCATGTATAGGTGAGACTTCACTGTGCACCTGCTGGTAATGGAATGCTGGTGCTAATGAGAGTAGAGTTCAACAATGAAGGTTGATCTCCATCATTATGAGGAGAGACACTCGGCACTGCTCTGTCATTTTCTTGCTGGTTGCAGTTTCAACGCCTGTGTGCAGGCCAAAGATTGTGGAGGGGCGTTTGAACAAAATTAGATCACAGAAAGCGTTGCTTGAGCAGCCGTTCATAAAAGACACAGGCAACAGTGTTGCAGAGCACATCAAGGCAGCAGTTGCAAACTTGGGTGAAAACATCCAGGTGCGTTTTTGCTGGCGTATGTCTTATGTCTGCATGTACTTATGCGCACTCAGCTGCTACATGGAGCATGCCTGTCTGAGACACCAAAAAAACAATGAAACACAAAAACCCAGCTGTTGTGCCCTGCCATTTGATGACAGTCTTGTGCTGTAGCCGGTCAGCAAGTGATAGCTGTTGTCTGCCAACAATCTTCTGCTGCAACTCACAAAGTCCCACTGTGGCTGCAGATCCGTAGATTTGTCCGGTATATAACTTGGGGGAGGGCATCGAAAAGAAGTCTCAAGATTTTGCTGCTGAGGTTGCTGCTCAGACAGGGAAGTAGAAGCATCAGTTGCACATTGTAAGGGTTCATGTGCCCGAGTTGTTTTAATTTTCTAGTTTTTGTGCAGCAGGGATCTCCGCATGAAGCATTCTGATGCTACTACAGTTTCACGTCAACATAGTTGTTGCTTGGCTGCTCAGAACTGATCATTGTTGATTTTGTGTTGTTAGAAAATCTTACATGCAATGATTCTGCTGGCTGTTCTACACGCCAAGCTTGTCGTATGCAACCTGGCGTGGCATGCACAATGCTTGCAATGCCAGTGTGGTGCAAGCATTTATTCAATAGCAGCAGTATCAAGTTTCTGGTAGATGAAATCAACCTTGGGAAACGAGCAAGGCCCTGAACTGGCTGCATACCAGATTTCAATTTGCTGTATAGCAAACTCTGTTTGCGCGATGCACCACAATCCCCAGAACACAACACAGCTACAGACACAGGTGACTTGTGACTAAGAGATTGCACCAAGCCAGCAACATCATGACCGAAGGTCAGGCTGACTTCCCAGTCAGGTTCATTGCTGGAGCCTATGAGTGTACAGTTCTTGCTGAAATGGAACAAAAGTCCAAACAGACGTCTAGGTGGCCACATGACCAAATGCTAGACGTGAATGCTGAATGGACAGGTGCTGCTCGCCTTGCCTTGCCAGCACACAGAAACTTAACCCAAATTTGGTTTGCACATGACAAAACACACTGTCTGTATTTGGGCAAGAGAAACATTTATGTTCAAAATAACTCACTGACTACTTATACGCCCAATCATTGTTTGCGCATGTACAGCAGTATGAACCAATTTGAGTGGATAACCAAACCAGTTTGAGCGGATAACCAAACTGACTACAGCTATGTTCCAGAATCCTAACAAACCCAACAGCCTAGCTGATTTTTGCATTGCTGAAATCCATCTCAGGGTGTGCAGCCATGAACTTCTGAAGCATGTCCTGCTTGTTCTGCTCTTCACTGGTGGGCAGACCCCTCTGTTTCTGCCTTTGGTCAAACATCATCTTCTCCACTGTCTGCCTGGTGTCGCCATCCAAGTCGTCTAGCTTTGAGTTCTCAGGCTCTACCTTCTGTGTGTTGATCTCTGGATCACCCTTCAGGAGTGATCTCCACCAAGCCATTGTGTTGACCTGTAAGGTTCGCAATTCCAACACATCAGGTCTAATTAGTGTGTGAATAGTGACATTGGCTAGCTTGCCTTTTCGTCCATACTAACAATGCACTCTCGTCAGATGAGCCTTACCCATATGATTACATGGCATGCTTGAGGTTGCACAGACAACAGCATATGTTTTGGACCTAGTCATGAATGGTAGCTGCAACCTTCCTTAAATTCTGCAATTGGCCGCAGAGATGTTGGCAGCTCAGCATGGCAAGCGCACCTTCTGCAAGGTGACCTCAATGAGCTTGCCGTCAGAAATGTTCCAAAAGCAGTCCTCTGTGTTGACCAAGTCATGCAGCTCCCCCTCAAGCACTGGTGGCTGCCCCTTCACACCCACCTGAATCATCAACAAGGCTTCTGATACTCTGCTTACTTATTGTGTGTGATTGCAGCAGAGATGCTTTGTAGTTTTGAGCAGCACCACTCAAGCAATGTGAGCCGCGATGCATTTTCACTATTGATGCTGTGTTGGTACACACCCAGCTGACTCACTTTGAGCTTGTTCTTGGTGATCACCACATCACACATCTTGCCTTTTGTGCCTGGAGGGACTGGGACCAACAGTGCAGCCTCTGACAGTGTTTGAGTCCAGCTGTAGTTGTCGAAGTCTGCACCATTCCCTGCATTTGGCTCTGCAGCCAAGGACACACCAAGTCAGCAATATGCAGGTCAGACCGAGAGTGCTCTGTGTTTGCAACAGGCAATATTGCAAATGTCATTGCAGCGTGACTCACTGAGCCCTTTCTCTACGTTCTCTTCAGACACTTCATCTGGTACCTCTGTCGCCTCTGCAGCTGGGGGAGCAGCAGCATTTTGCTCTGATGAGGTTGTGGAGGACTGAGCAGCGTCATTGGCGACTTCAGGCTTGGGTGTTGGCTGTGGCTTCTGTACCAAAGATGGCGCAGGAACGTTTGCTGCTGCTCTGGTGTTTTCCTGTGCGATTTCAGCAAAAGTTTGTTGCATGCCTGGGGTTAACCAGACTGGCTGCGTCCGGGCATGCTGTATTGCAGCTGAGCACTGAAAGCACTTGCAGCAGACACCTTGCTTGCGCTTTTGCCGTCATTGCCTTTGCCGAAGAAGCCCCCTTTGAAGGCCTTCCCGCTTGCTGAGGCTGTGCTGATACTGTCTACAAGTCTGGCAACCTTCTTCGCAGCATCTGGTTGCTTGAAAAAGCGCGACTTGCGGTCCACAAAGTTGAATACAGTTCTGAGGAAGTCTTCTGCGTTGTCGCTATGGCCGATCAGCACACTTTCGAGATCACCATCGAACCGTGTCGGATCTGAGCTTTCGTCAATCTCCTCAATGACGGTGCGCTCATGTAGTTTGGCCATGGCGTCGATGCGACAATGAGTGCAAATGTCGAACAATAGAGCTGTTACTTGATGGTCAAGGTGCCAGAGTTGTGCAGCATAGGCTGACAGTGCTACCCTAACAGCTAGGCCGCTTTAGGTTTGCAGTTTGCAGGCGTTATGAGTAAAGACTGTGCTACTGACAGGATCAATACGAACAGGACAAAGACTTGATGCTTGATGCTCGATCAGGACACTGACAGTCCTGTCACACATCTGTACAACCTAGGTGGTTGGCTGAAGATGGGAAGCTCCCTCCTCCAACTAATACTTGTCAGCAGCTCTGAAACAAAATATCGTGCCTGCCGCATGTTGCTGTTATGGCGACACATTTGTGAAGGCCTTAACAATAGCTGGACTGATGCGCTTGCACATGGCCTTGATCTGCTGCCCAGGACCCAACTCATACAGCTGACTCTTTTGCATTGACCCAATCAAGTGCTTTAAGGTCGTCTCCCACTGCACAGGCTCCACCAGCTGCCTAGCCAGCAGCTCCTGAATGTCCTCTGGAGTTCCCATGGGTAGGCCAGTAACATTGGATATGACTGGAATGCGTGGCGCATGCAATGTCACATCCCTTAGCACCTGTAGAGCAGATGCAACACAAAGGCTCTAGCAACGTCCAGGCCAGCTCAATGCCCATAAGTTGCAATCTACAACAATGCATTTCTGTCCTTTGCCTGGATTGTGTGCAGCATCCCATGCTTCCAGACAGGGCAGCTGATGTATTGGAGTTCTGTCAGTGTCAACGTAGCACAGATTGCCATGCATGGAAGGGTTGATGAGTGGTCACCTGTTTGAGCTTGTCTTGGGCAGGCTGCATGAGGGGGGTGTGGAAAGCTCCACTGACAGACAGGGGGGCTACCTTCATGGCCCCCTTGGCAGTTGCCAATGCCTGCACTTCAGTCAGCACCTGCCTGTGTCCAGAAACCACCCTCCCCTGCACTCCATGACGCATGTCAGCGTTCCTATAGCTAGCATAGAACCTCTTGCAGGCACAAACTGGTGGGCCTGAGCAGCTCAATCTGTCATTCTGCACTCTGGCAAAGGCAACAGCTGCTGTGGCATAGTGTCACACATCTCCATCACACCACCAACCACCAGATGCGTAGTGCTACGGTTGAGTTTGCTGTTGAGGCCATTAGGCAAAGAGCACAGCAGCAGCATGTGCTGCGGTGACGCTGCAGGAGCCATGAAACATCTATAACGTCATACAGAGTTCAACGTTTGGAGGAGCATCAGCAAAAATGCAAGCTTGGCTGAAGGCAGACCTGTGGGAAAAGGAAGTTGGCCATCTGGCAGATTGTTCCAGCCGGTGCTTGAGCCAAGGCTTGCTTGCAGATGTCCTGTATGTCCTCGTCTTGCAACCCAACAATAGACAGCATGCCATGTGGCCTGCCTGTATCAATGCACAGCAGTCCAAGTCAGTGTCTCCTTACAGCAACACACGAAATGAGTACATCTTTGCCAGTTTGAAGCCAGTTGGGACACGGCCCAATGACAGAACACAATGGCTGCTACGAAGTTTTGCACCAGTGCTGGCGTTTTATGAGCGATAGCTTTCAACGTACTGCCACATCCTCAGCTATTGCAATATATTGAATGATTGTACTATATACGACCATGCCACCCTTTGCATAGCCGCTGTCTTCCCCTAGATGAACGCCAAGCAATGCACCGGAAATACAATTTGCAGTTTGCTGCGACACACTGTATGTGTGAGCAAGCAGGCCCAAAGCCTGCAATAAGCCTGTGATACGCAACAAGCCCTGACAAGCAACAAGCCCTGATACACACCAAGGCCTGACAAGCAACAAGCTCTGATACACAACAAGCCCTGACAAGCAACAAGCCCTGATACACAACAAGCCCTGACAAGCTGTAAGGCCTGACAAGCAGTAAGGCCTGACAAGCTTTAGAGGGGTGATGCGCTCACCAACAGTTGCTGCCGCTGCCATGCTCTCTCCCCTGGCTTTCACCACCTTCAGCCCATCCTCAAACGACAGAACGCCAGCAAACACCAAGGCACAGTACTCACCCAGGCTCAAGCCTGCAGGCCAGGTCACAATAGGTGATTGAAGACATGCTTGCACACAGAGCTCTGCACGGTAACCGTACTGTCTTACATGCCAGATAAATATTGAATACATGAGCTACTCCTCAGTGGCAACCAAGCAAAATGCAATATGTGCAACAAAGCCTATTGAGCAGCATATGCTTGCTGCTATGGCACATGACTGCCAGAGACATGCATGTCGTTGCTTTTGCCTGTTGGGCAAAAAGAGCGCAAGCAGCAAACATATCAGGTGAACCGCATTTGTCTTCAGCAGAGCTAAAACAACGCATGCTGTTGTAATGGAAGATGCCAAGATAGGCCATTCAGTCACACTGGCATTTATCAATATCAAGCAGGAACATGACGCAGGGCAATGCCAAAGGCAAGACCATAAGTTAAGAAGCTGCTGCAGACAAGCCTGTCATGCATGCTTTGCAGCACAACTTGCCTGCTGTGGCGCTGCAGTTGTCAACAGCTTGGGCATTGTCCTGACGCAGCTTCTCCACAGCAGCCAGACCTGCCACGAACAAGGCTGGCTGACTGTACACTGTGTCATCCAGCTTCTCCTTGGGTCCTTTCAGGCACAGCTGCAGCAGGTCATAGCCTAGCACCGCCTCAGCTTGCTGCAGCATCTCCTTGACAGCTGGCAACTCCTTGCTGGCCTGCAACAACATAGTGGCAATCACATGTCTGACAGCGTCAATCAGGCCAGACTCTGTGTCGTGTTGCTTGCTGCAGTGATTGTTGATGTGTGCAACACATGTGGAAATACTGCGGCATTTTTAAGCATTTTAAAGTGAACTGATTGCCTTGAAGGCTTGATAGGGTCTGTCTGCTGCATACTGAGTACTGTTTATATTTGTAACGCTGTCACTACTTTGCCTTTGCTGTTGTCAGTTGACCGTGCCCATCCCTTGTCGGTAAGTGAATGCACAGTAGCATTCTTGTTCAATAGCATGCAAAACCAACTTATGCTGCGAACAAACACCAACAGCTACCTTTGTTTCTCCCACTTTGACAGTGCCACCTGGTCTGTGAAGCTGCTTGTGATGGCGCTGAAAGATGTTCTGACACCTGTCAACTTTCCAGAGCCGTCACTCATACCGTCATGGCCACTGTGCCTCAAATGCAGGGAAGTGCCGCTTCATTTAAAAAAACCTTAAAATGTGTGACAGGACTCACCTGTAGCATGCCAACAGCTTGAGAGCCCTGTCCTGGGAACACAAAGGCTATGGGAGTAGACTGCTCTGCTGTCTTCCTTGCAGGGGCCACCTCCTGCTTGCTGGGAGCAGCAGCCTCAATGGCTAGCCCAACACTTTGTGCCTTCCTCTCAGCCTTCCTGCGCTTCTTCGCCTCCAAGTCTTGAGCTCTCTTTATCTCCTCTGCATGTGAGATGCATGTGAGGACCCTGCTGACTCAGCACAGTGGGAGGCAGTGGCAGCAGCAGAGAGCACATTGTCAATGCGTGTGATCATATTAACTATGGACACAACCCCTGATCTGATCTCGGCGCACAAGCAAGGAGTGGGTTTCCAGAAGATGCTAGACGGTTCATTGTGAGACAACAAGACTCTACAGATGCGTGGAGCAACAGGTCAAACACTGTAGCACAGACCAGAGAGCCGCAACAGCTATAATAGCAGACGAGCATCAACATGGACAGACTGTATACAAGCCAGACTGCTGCGATTAAGTCAATTGACTATCACATCTCAAGGGCCCAGGAATGGTGTGATCAGCTCATTTGGGGTATAAGGCTTTGTATGCCTTGCACATTGAGGGTATAAGTGTTGGTTTACTACTTGGCGTGTGGGCAAACGCAATACCTGGGTATGGATGCTTGTAGTCCTTGGCCCAGGACTTGACAGCATCTGGGCCGTAGTCATACAGTGTCTGCCAGCAGCCAATGTCTGGATGTGGCTCCTGGCATTTTGGAGTGTGTGCATATAGCTTCTCCAATGCTCTCAGCTGGTCACGCACATCCTCATCATCAATGGCCACTTCCACAGGACTCTTTCTGCCAGGGTTGAGGTAGGGTTCATAGTCCTCTGACAGTATGGTAGGGTCTGCACCACGACTCTGCAGCCACGTCAAAGGCTTAGTGTCAGAATTTGCTGATGCTGATGCAAACACGCAAATGCAGATTACAGCACACATGTTTCCTCGCTGCAGACAACATATCGAGGTGACTCGTTTGCTATTCAGCATGACAGACAGCCAGGTACCCAGAGAGGGAGTCAGCGTAGTTCATGCACACACACATACATGCAGACAGACACAAAAAACCACAGTTGACTCGATGAACGATGCCCACCAGGAGGTACTCGTATATTTGCAAGTATCCGTCGTATTGAGCAAGGTGAGCGGCTCTATGAAGTGCGGTAAGTCCGTTGTCGTCGCGCTGGTTGATCTCAGCCCCGTTGTTCAACAGGTGGTGAAGCATATCGAGCTGCTTGTAAGTTGTCGCAAAATGGATGGGCGCTCCAGCGCCATTATTTTGCGTCAAAAAGTACGGGTCGACCGACATGACGTGAAACAAACGCTCAGGATCGCCCAGTCGGACTGAGCCGTAAAACTCCGTAGGCTGATGTTTCGGCACAGGTGGGTAGCGCCCGGTTCCACTCATATCTCGAGGCATGTTGGAGCTTCTATGTGTGGTGTCGAGGTGCAGCAAGCTCAGCGACATGTTTGCAAAGCAGAGTGACATCGCCTTTTGCCATCGATCGATCGAATTCGAAAATGTAACGCATGCGTTACTCTACCGCATGCGTTACTTCTACCGTAAGTATGACTACGACCGTAAGCCACGTTGACTGCGGTTGCCCCTTTTGCAGTCAACGAAGCTTCTTGCGCAGGAAGCTGCCAAGTCGAGCGAAAGCTCTCACATTGGAAAGCTTGGCATCTGTGAGGGCGTGATTATTTGTGTGCTCCGGTTGCACCAACAAAGGTGGGCGTGTTGTTGGCACAAGTCAGATCGATTCCTGAGATACCTTGCGGAGTTGCCGTTTTGCTAAAACTGGATGCAGAGACTCCGTCTGGGTGTCCTCTTGCCGCTCATCAAACAAGCACACGCATCGCCAGCTCTCAGCCCCTTGCCAGGATTGTGGCAACTGGGAGCTCCGACACTTTGTGCATTGCGTACCGCTCTGCCTGCTGCCTTACACGAACCTGCGCTGTGCACAAGCTTGATCAGCTTGCGCAGCTTCGCAGCAGCAGCGGAACCATGTAGGATTGAGGATCAGCAATCTGCTGCTGAGGCTCTGTTCAAAGTTGCACCTGATGACCAAATAAGCGAAGTTCACTCTCACGCGCCTGCTGTCTATCCCTTCTTTGCCAGAGCTTACTATGTCGGTGAGCACAAACGTGTCTTTGTCAAAGCTTTTGACCTCCTTCACGCTCATACACCTTTTGACAAGTGCTTGCTGCAGGCAATTCTATCAACCTGGTACAGTTGACAAAGCGTGCCAACAAACTAGGTTATCATACCTACGTAGGCAAAGGCATGGTTTTGGTATGTGCTGCTGCAGACACAAAGGGCAAGCTGTCAGAGAATGCCTGTGAAACGGTCAGTATTGCAAACCTGCACAGTGTCATGACTGCAATCATTGCATATCAGCCCTCCACTATTCAAGCCGCAACATTGGGCATGAACATGGTAGCAAAGATACTGTGCATTTACTGCATTGTATACGTACTGTAGGGTCTTCCGCTAGAGACGTATGTAGCTGCCTACAAATACGGCTCTGTTGTCATCTTCAATGGCCGGGACCGAGAGAAAGAGGTGCTCAAGCTCTGTCAAGAATTTTGCACTGAGCCAACAAAGCAGAACTACACTGAAGGTGAGCAGGGCATGGTGCTATTTGCAGGTCGTGTGAGCATCATCATGCGTTGCTAGAATGCAGGTTGTGCAGAGCGTGCAGTTGCAAATCTAATGATGGACCTGTGTGCATGCGCCCTTCTTAATGACTTTGAGTATTTTTCATTTGAATCAGCCCTCAGATGCTACAGCTAAGCACACATTCAGTAGCAAGCAACGCTTCAGCCAGTAAGCAGTTGTCAATGAGCCGTTGACTCTCTGCGTACCTGCGCAGAGTTTCCCATCATCATACAGCCTGACCATCAAGAGCCAAATGATCTGACGCCAGATTGCATCATCCTTCGGCAGCTGGAGCTCAACAACATTCGGACGCTGTCACATGTGCTGGGACAGTCAGTGGCCCTGGACAGATATGCTGAAGTGGCTGAGCGCATGCTGTCAAATTTCATGCATATGAACAGCACCATGAAGCGGAGGGGAGATTTCAAGGATGTGAAGAAACACAAGCTGTTGAGCTTGGTTGCAGAAAATAACATGATTCTGACAGACATCATAGCCAAGCTGGGCCTCCAAGAGCGGTTTGACATTGCTTGGAAGAGCACCCAGCACAATGAGGTATATGAGCACCTGAGAGGAGAGCTTGAAATTGAAGAAAGGTTCAGCATTGTTCAGACTAAGGTAAGCATAGCTCTAAGGTTGTCCTACCTTGCCCGGCTGACCTGAAGTGCAGACATTGCCAAGCAATTCTAGGCGCTGTGCTGTGACGTGCTGTGCTGTGCCGTGCTGTGCCGTGCCGTGCTGTGCCGTGCCGTGTCTTGCCATGTCATGTCTATCTATAAAACTAACAGTTTATGTTGACATACACTGGCAATTTGCTGACAGATTGTGCATTACTTGCAGCTGGAGCTGGTACAAGACAATCTGAAGTACTTCTTAGAAATTATGCAGAACAACAAATCTGTACTTCTGGAATGGTTGATCATTGGTCTGATTTCTGCTGAAATAGCATTGGGTGTGTTTGAGATTACAACCCGTGTTTAAGTTCTTCAACCGCATTAAAATTTCCCAACTCGTTGGCAAACAAGCTAGCATACGGTATACAGCCTTGCAGGTCAGCAAGTTGCTACAACATCGACGGGCCACATAGGTGCAACACAGCTCAGGTTACACAACGCCCTATCCTGCAATTGCAATGGCTCAGGTTTGCATTACTAACGTCTGGGCATGGCATGCGCTCGATGCCAGTATTGTGTACTGCGTGGAACAATGTCACTCCTGTGCTAAGTCCTTGATAGATTGGATCTCAGATACACGTTGCAGAGCCTGACAAAATGCCGGGATCATAGAGATATTGTGTCACAGTATGCAATCAAGCAAGGTTGTGTTAGGCTGCGCGGTGCATCGAAATGCATTCCTGTGCTATTTGCGGGTACATTTCCCCCACTTCGCCTGGATTCATCGAACAGATTCAATGGTCTTCCAATTGGCATGTGCAGATTCCTCTGACTAAAGCATTTTCGATTTTGGATCCCTGGGAGGCTTGCATGTTGGGTAAGCAAGATTTTGCTCCTTTTCGGAAGTCAAAGTCGCAGTCGTCTGGCGCAGTCGTCTGGCGCAAAGATCGAGCCAAGCATGTGCTTCCACAGGCTGTACATGAAGCCAATGCAGCGTTTGCGGGTGTAGGACGAAGCTGTAGGACCACTGTCCCTGAAGAAAGCTGCTGTGTTGCAACATTGAGACTGAGCCGTCCTACCAAAGACCTGCAGTGCCGCCGCAAGAAACCGCCAATCTGTATCCTCCTCCTCTTGCAAAGGTGATTTCTGCTGTCGATCATGGGTCGCAGTCCCAGCGGGTATGCCTGGCAGGTCACACCGATTAGCGAGTGAGGGTCAGTCTTTAGAGTGACTTAAGACCCTGCGTCAACAGCAAGCTCAATGGAACGTACGTGCAGGCAAATTACACAAGATCCAATCCGTCCAGTATACCCTGACAGCAAAACAGATCAGGTATGTGAGCTGCTGCTTGAGGCTGAAGATCCTGACTGGCTCTAAACAAGCGTTTGCAGCACAGGATTGCAAGCAAGGCTTGCATGTGAAAAAAAGTATATGACATCCTGCTGCAGGGTCCGTACGCCAGGATGGATCAGCCTCCCAGCAATGTTTTGATCCAGCCAAGCGAATCGCCACGCAGGCAGCAGCAGCTAACCCCTCACTTCGAAAAGCCATCCAATGCTAGCTCCCTGGGATATTCGAGATACAGCAGAAACAGCGTGGAGTTCAGTATGAGCCTAGCACACACTGAAAGGCGTGGAACAGCTGAGTCTGGCAGTTGGAGAATTCGCGACATTGATTGGCGGTTCTGTTTCAGATCTCAGCACTATGGCACAGCTTTCTTTGCCTTGATGATCATCATTGCACTTGGCATCATACACTGGACTGCAAAACCCAGGACGCGGCCCTTCTTCCTATATGATGCCAGTATCAGCTACATAAGCGGTGGAGACACAGTCCCAGCAGTGGCAGCGGTGCTGGTCCCCTTTGCCCTGCTGTGCATCTCTCTGGCCTCCTTTGAGTTTGGCATCTACAGACTGGAGAACTGGCACATCACAAACGCTGTTGCAACCTCCATACATTTCCTGCTGGATTGCATATGTGCTTTTGCAACTGTGGAGTGCTTCACTGAGTCCACAAAGATGGCAGCCGGCAGACTGCGACCCGACTTCTTCCAGCAATGTCAGCCAAATGTGGACTGGACCAGTGGAGCTGTCATGTTGGGTGTGGAACACACTGCACACTGTCAGGCATCCTCAATTGACGGCAGGAAGAGCTTCTGCTCCGGTCACTCATCCACCAGTTCTGTCATTGCTGGCTACAACATCATCTATCTCATTTGGGCAGGTGAAAGCTCGCCCATCAGTGCAGCGGTGTTATGAAGTGTGCCTTGCATGCATGTCTTTGCAGAGTGTTGTAAACATACAGCAAGACAAAATGGTTGCTGCTCTTTGTACCACAGCAAGACAGCAGGGCCAAAGCGTGTTTTAGTCTCACGATGATTTCATACCTTGTGCACATCATTGCGTATTTGATAGACAGCTATGCGTGGGCATTCCTTGTACTCTCTGATTTGAGGTCCTGTGTGACAGCAATCATATAAGCTGTGGGTGTGTGCCAGACCTTGCTGCTGATGCAGGTCAGCCTGAATGTGCCTGTCACAATGTGCATGGTGCCTTGCAGGATACATTCGCGGCGGCGATGCGGCTTTCATGGGGCTGGACAAGAAGACAGGTTGGAGGGGAGGTCGCAGATATCTTCGTGAGCTGGGGCATGGCTTGTATCTCATGTGGATGCTGCTCAATTTCACCTTTGTCTGGGCTGTGGGCGTCAGCAGGTTCACCGACAACAAGCACAACATCTCAGACATTCTTGGAGGGTGGATCCTGGGGTTTGCTTTTGCCCTGATCTATGCCACAAGGAGCACGTGCTTGCACAAGTATGTTGTCATGCACAACGTGCAAGAGATTGATGCGCTGAGGAAGCCTGCTCACATCAAGACAACAGCAGATGGGCGTGTGCTGGCGCCTGAAGACCCTGCAGATCTCAGCACTCTCACCTGATATGTTTCAGTCACACATTCTGCTCTGCACTTGTTTGAAATTGATGTTATACATTCAGCGGGACCTGCACTAGCTGTGAAGACTTTCAGCTTTACAGGAACGCACAAATATCTATGATGGAGCTGCTGCAAGTCAGTCTCTGAAGGTGCTTCATAATGTGCTCTGGTTTTCTGTCTCCCTGCTAAGCTCAGAAGATATGATGTTATTTCCTTGCCTTACTTTCATTGGTGTCTGCAGTAGCATACTGCATTTTCAAGCACTGTAGACTTTTGCCTTGAAATGCACCTCGTTCAACAAATGCTATCTATCAACTTTCAGTTGTGTAAGAAGAAGAAATGCTCCACAACTGTCCCGCAGAGTTGGTTTCCTTGATACTGTGCAGCATGGACCACGTTCTGCCCGAATCCTGAATGCACTTTGCAAAGAAATTTTGCAACATTGCACTGCAGCCCCATTCTCTGGACTACAGTAAGACACCAAAAAGCAATGCTTACTGGAAAAGGTATCAAGTTTACACAGTACAGTTAACTTGTCAGACTTTGCACCAGCACTCACTCAACACAACAATGCTTATCACGTCACCAGCACATCAGTTCTCTCCCAACAAGTCGAATGGGTTCGAAGCTTCAGACTGCTGTACTTCTGGTTGGACAGCCAGCCCTGGTGGAGGACGCGCCTACACACATAGTAGAAGTGATGACCATTCATGCATACAAAGATTCATGTCAGGAAAGTTCACCTGTCTGGCACCTGACCCATGCTGTTGCCACACATACGAAAATGCAGACAGTCTTATTAGATGCCAAGCAAAAGCGGACCAAAGTTCTGCTGGCATTGCCCACCTGTGGGGCAGCGTTTGCCTGTGATGCATTTGCATTGCCCCAGGCTCCTGGAGCCCTGTCTGGACGCTGCAGAATGTTTGGCGTGTGTGAGCCCCGGCCTGAGCCACGGCCAGACCTGGAGCCACCTTGCCGCCCGGGCTGTTCCCACCCCTCCTCAGCGCTAGCCTTGTTGTCTGCAGGTATCAAGTTGTGGCTTTTCATGTCTCTTCACCTAGAGCAGGACTACCGGTGCCAGCCCTGTCAACAGATGTCGCAACCCATTTGTGAAGTTCTACATGAGCATAATGATGTGCAATGCCAACAGACAAGCCCATCAGTTCCAGCTTCTTTCCCCTGCTGCAGTCCAGGATTGCAAGGTAGACTTGCAAAGATTGTCAACATACAAATTTTGAAGTAGTAGTATATACTGAGTACAATCCCTGCTGGACCAGTCAAAACGACCAGGAAGATGATCGACATGCAGAGATAGAGAGAGAGATCAAAAATGCAGTAGGGTACCTTGGTGAAGGCCAGGGGGTGGAGCTACTGGAGCCTGTGAGTTCCTGTCTTGCCCGTGATACTGGTTGCCCCTTCCTTGGCTTCGGCCTCCACTGCGGGATGACCCCTCATACCTGCCTCCTCTGCCCCGCCCTGTGTTGGGTATTTGTCTCATGTTAAATCTGTCAAATGTCTGTTCACCATGGAAAACCATGCGCTGTGTATCCAGCCTAACGTGGCTGCTGGTCGCATCATTGTTCTGATGCTGCCCTGATGAGCAGTGTTCATGCAGGTGACCAGTGTAGAGACATAACAAGTCATGTCGCATGCTGTGCAGTGGACCAGACATGCAATTGCAGAAACACCAATGCCAGTCAAGCAGGTGCATGTGCCTCTGGAATGGCCTGCAGCATCTTGAACAGAAAAGGAGGGATTTACCTGGACCACGGCCAGCAAACCTGTCACCAGAGCCCCTGCCTGCTGAGTTGTCCTGGTCATAGCGGCCCCTGCCCCTACCCCTGCCTCTCCCCCGGCCCCTGCCTGCTTCCACAAAGCCAGCAGCATCTTGGCCACCACTGCTGCGTGTGCTGCTCACCTCCACCCATCCTACAGCCACACAAGGACACTGCCTGCAGCTTACAAGCAATGACTTGAGGCAAGTAACGTATGTGCTACTGCTGCCCGGTGATGACCATGCCAACAAGACCTCTCTCAGCATAGCCAGCATGACTGCAAAGAGCTGGAAGTCTGCTGCTACACACCACATAGCAATTACAATCCAACCGTTTGTGTATCCTGTGGTAAACCTTTGCAGACTGCTGCATTACTATGACCATGACCAGCATCCTGGACAAGATCATGTGCAACATGTGACATATGCCTTTGGCACAGCAGCAATAGCCTAATGGCTGACATGCTTTGAGCAGTGCTTGGCAAGCTGGTAGTACCTTCCCGTTTGCAGAGTTGAGATGGATTACAGCATGCGTGCTTGAGATGTTGAGAACACAATGCCCAATAGGCTGAACGTACAAATGGCAGAGGGTCAAAACCTACCTGCATCTTGACCAGTACTGTCCTGCTCAGGCTGCTGTGCAGATGCGTCCCCTGAGGTTGTGGGAGCAGTAGGTGCATTGTCACCAGTGGCTGCAGCAACAGACATGGGCCGGCGTGGTTGACCACGCTGCTGACGATGCTGCTGCTGCTGATGCTGCTGCCTGGGCTGAGCCCGATGATTTAAAGGGAGAGTAACCCCTTTCTCTGATGGGGGCTGTGCACCCAGGGCTGAACCCTCTGCTTGAGCCTGTCTGTCTTCCTGTCCGGTCTGCTCTGTGGAAAGTGGTGCTTGTTTGCTGGGATGAGCAGGGCCAGCTGCAGGGGTAGCCTGTGCACTGCTTGATGGCTTCTCATCTTCCTGAGACTGTCCTTGTGAAGATTCAGGCCGTGCCTGAGCTTCAGGCTGACTCTCAGACGTAGGCTGAGCTTGGGCCGGGGCTTGAGAGGTGGGGACTGGTTGGGTCTTGGGCTTACCCCATGCATTTGGCTGGGTGCTGGCTGGCGCCTGCCCTGCTGTTGGCCCATTGTCAGACGCCTTCCCCCATGCTACTCGTTCTGGCTTAGCAGCTGCTGAGCGTTCCTTGCTGACCTTTTGTCCTGCTGTGGGTGCTGCTGCAGACACTGCTTGTGGTCCAGCTTGCTGCTGCGCTGCCTGCTTGGCCTGCCGAGGCTGTGGCGCAGACTCTGCTTTTGAAGGCTGCTCAGACAGAGATGCTGATGGCTTGCCTTGCTCAGGCTGAGCTGAAGCTGGCTGTGCAGGAGCTGAGGGCTGGTGGGAAGTGCCCTGAGCCTTGCCACCAGCAGCAGGGGCTTGTGCAGGCTTGCCCCAGGCTGGGGCCCTTGGCGCCTCTGCTTTAGTTGCTGCTGGTGCAGAAGCAATGACAGCTTCTGCTGCTGCTGCAATTGAAGAAGCAGCTGCCTTGGGTGGCGCAGCAGCAGAGCCATTAGCCTGAGGTGATTGCTGTGAGGAGGGCTGTGCTTGTTGCGAGGCTGGCTTCTGTGATGGAGATGCAGCAGCATCTGAGGCAGAAGCACCTGTGGGCTTGAGGATCTTGACTGGAGCTGCTTGAGTGGGCTGCTGACTAGCAGGAGCAGGTGCAGCAACTGCTGTAGCAGCTTCACGCCTCTTCTGCGCCTCCCCTGCCTGCACACAGCATGACTCATTGCTTGCTGACAACCTTCCCTCGAGTGTAAGGAGCAAGCTGGTCATAAGGTGTGATGCACATTGTGCTACCACAGCAAGGCCAGAAACAACAGCACTCTCCTGGAACCGCTGCTGCTTCTGTAGTTGCACGATCTTACAGGCTATTCAGCCTGCAAAGGGCAGGGATCTTTGAGTACAAGAATGTGAATTGAGTAGAAGGACGGATCAAACTCAAAAGGCCAGCACTCAGTCCCATGCCCTACTGCAGGAGTAGGGCATGAAACTGAGCCCCAGGTGGTGGTCAACATGCATTGTCATGCCCTCAGGAACAACAGACACCATTAGGGTTTAGGGAAAAGCCTAAGGATGTGGGTATACCTTGCGCTTGGCATCACGCTCTTCCAGCTCCTTCAGTCTGGCCACTGTATCAACTGGTTTGGCGCTCCCAAATGGGTTTGACTGCATGGACAAAGAGCTTGGCTGTATTTCCAAGAAACAAAGGTGAGGCTTTCCATCTCCACCCTCAACACAGAGCATATTGGCATGAAGGTCCGTGTTTACATCTCATCACTCATGCTGTCCAAGTAAGCAGTTGCTGAAGGCAGGCGCTAGTAGAGGCATGCAAGTTTTTTGGGAGTCAGGAACGTTAAGTTTTCGAGAGAGACATCCATTCCACGGTGTAAACCTAAATTGAGAGCCGCCTGGGGACAGTAGAAACGTGTTTCCACATTAGGGAGATGTAATAGCTCATGATGACTAGCAAGGGGCGAGCAGCTGCGAAACTCATACTGGACCTCGTACAGGGAGTGACCCAGGACTGTATGTACCTGAGCCTAGGCCGAGAGATTCTGGTTGATAAGTGAATAAATGAATCAGCGAGACTGAGACCCTCAGGTATGAGACATGCAAAGTCTAAGCTCCCAACAGAATGTAAGGTGTTGCAAGGTGTACATGTTAGCTTTGTAGCTGACCTTGGGCTTGGCAGCTTCAGAGGTGACAGAGGGTGAGCTGGGGGCGCGCTGCAGTGTCAGGCTGCTGCGTTGCTCGCTGATGGACCGATCCTGCTGGGGTGACAGATCAGACCCCCTGGGGGCCCCTGATGCACCAGTATCAGTCCACACATCAGGCCTCAATTGCGTGTCAGTCTTATCAACATTTACATGTTTACGATTACATGGATGTGGTGGGTATAACTTTCACACACTGTGACGCTCTGAAAACAAAACGTTCTGAGTGTAAACATGCTCACAGCACCTGGGCAGAGGTACTTGATCATTACGTGATGGCATTAGCAACGCACGCTCCTCAAGGACAGAGGCAGTAGGGGAGCTAGTGAAAATGCATTCTCTGAGAGTAGTAACGGACGCGACTGCAGCATGAACATGAATGGACTCACCAGAGAGTGCCTCGCTAGGTACTTGAGCAACAGGAGCTGAGGCTTCTCGGCCCCACCTGCCCTGCCCTTCATCCCGAGCACCACTGAAGCCACCTGCACACACAATGCAGCAGTGATCAGTCATCAGTCTGTGTCTATCATGGCTGTCACAACATTGTGGGTTCATGAAGCACAATCAGAAAATCAACACAGCCTTTGCTGTCTGTGCCATGCTGTCAGTGACACAGAACTTCGCATAAACACAGGTTGCCTTTTGTACGCACACAGGCAACAGGAACTATGACAGACTGTGCACAAGCTCAGTGCGGGAGACCAGAAACAAAGGGCAGCAAGTTACCATAATCACCACGTGGTCGGTCTCGGAAGCTGCCCCCACGTCTGTCATCATGCTCATAGTTGCTGCCAAAGCCGCGGCGGTCACCCCTATCGGCCTGACCCCTGTCTGGGAAACCACCCCTGTCATCACGAAAGCCACCGCCGCCACGACCTCGGTCTGATGACTCATAATCACGTGAGTAACCGCCTCCCCTTGACCTGCTAGGGTGCAGCCTCATGCTCAAAAAGACCATGCCGACACATGCAATGAGACCAGGTGGTAATGGCACAATGGCAACAAGCACTGGCAGATAACAAGCCTGCATGATGCACAATGCATAAAGCCAAATGTACACGATTTTGTAGACTGATCTGCAGAGCATCTTGCGCAGGATTATCCTCACCTACATTGAGGCTGAAGAGCAAGGTGTGAAAGTAGAGCATGATGAGCTTGCCTGTCAGAGCCTCTGTCCCCAGCATTGTAGTCTGGCCTGTCAAAGCCATAGCCCCCTTGCTCCCTATCTCCATACCCCCCTGCATTGCAACCACTTTGAAAAACCACTTGTACTTAGGGCAGCTTGCGTTGATAATCACTGAGACCTGCTGTTTGCAGTTGCACAAGACTTAGGTTGGTGTGCACATAAGGCACTGCACGTCACTGTGGTCATTAGGCAGAATGCCGTCCTATGAATGCATGCCAATCCAACAAGCAAACAGCTTGATGAGCATCGCATACATAGTCACAGCATATCAATTGCACCCTGCTTACAACACTCAAATGCCAAAGCACATGTCTGCTTACCTCGTGACCTCTCTGGCCTTGCTTCAGCAATGTCAATTCTCAATGCTCGGCCCAAAACCGACTGCACAACATAATCAGCTTATGCTTCTTGCAGTGCAGAGCAAAAGAGCACCAAGGAATCCTGGTTCGTTCAAAGAGCACTCACTGTGCCGTTCATCTGCAGAGCAGTCTGCAACCCGTCTTTGGAGCCAAACTCCACAAAAACACCTTTGAGCTTGCCAGTGTCGCGGTGTGTCAGAAAGTGTGTGTCTCGAATCTGCATGCACACTCCATTTCAAATCGCACCCAGTCACGTATTCAGTGACAGCAAGTGAGCACAGCTCAATCTATCTTGCCTGAAGATCCTTGAACAGGTCAGACAAGTCTCCTTCAGTCAGCTCGTATGGCACATTGCCAATGTAGACCTTGTACGGAGGCTGATCTGGAACATCTGGCAACGACTTGAAGGCCTCACGGGCAGGCTCTGCCGCAGGGGAAGGTCCTGGTCTGGTGGGCAAGGGCGACACTGGCACTGATAACAACAGCACAAACGAGGGTCAAGACTCTATCAAATGGATGTCAATAGCACCTTTGCGTACAAAAGACGTCACTGAAGTACCATGCGACTTACAGTCGGCATCGAAATCTTCGTCTTCTGCCCAGTTTGTTATCTTGGGATTCGGCTTGAGGAATTGGTCCAAGGGAAGCGTGGTTCCCTTCTTAGAAGACATGCTGTCTTGTCCAAGAGACCGGTCGACGCAAAAGGGTCTGGCACTGCTCGATATCTCAGTCGAAAGGCAGTTGATCGCCGTGAAAACAGAGGTGTACTTGGCCGACGCACGGGACCGGCGGCAGCTACAATAATTTATCAAGCAAGGCTTGAAATCTCCGCACGGCAAGACCTGTGACAAAGCTCTCCTGAGGAACAAGCGCAGCTGGGGCAAGCTCGCTGCAGCAAGCTCAGCCAGGGTGCGGCAGACCCTTAATTATACGAAAGAGATTTAGTCACATCGATCATCATCGATACAGCCAAATTTGCTGCAATGCCCTGTTCACAGTTGCATCTCCACTTACCAGCACTCACGAGGGCTACTTGTGAAGATATTGAACGCCAGTGTCTTTATAAGATGCAGTACCGTCCTCTAACTGCGTCCCGTGCATCTTTTGAGGCTGTAATGCAGCAAGCACGACAACTTTTGCCTGCTGACGCAGAAGAGGAAGGTTGGATTGAGCCAGACTACCTGTACACAGCCAGTTCTGTGGAAGACTTCATTATTGAGCTAGCTTGTGGTGACTAGGTGACTCGAAAGGCACGTTTCATGACAACTTACTGACCCCAAGTGCTCTGAACAAGGGCTCTGAACAAAATGTCATTGGCAGGTTGAGACAGCACGTTGAGGCATCTACCAACCCCGAGAATCTTGTCGGAGTTCGGTATCATTTCACCTGGTTACAGGCGGTCATGGAACTGATATGCTCTCTATGGTCCACTTGTGCTATTTGCTTTGCAATGCAAAGCTTGCAGCCATTCTGACACAGCTTAAATTTGGACACGCACTCCGCCCGCTTGCCCATTGCTTGCTGCCAGCTGGCACTGATTTAAAGTGTCCAATATCTTCTTTAGGGAAGACGAGATTGGAGATCCTTTGGCTGCTTTGTGATCAGAGGCTTCAGGAACTCGACAAGAGGAAGTGAGGACAGGAGTCTGATCTGGTGTGGGCAGCAGGTGCAACTACTTGCCTTGCCAAGCCTTACTCTATGTTGGACACCTCTCATTTTATATGTTGTGCAATGTGCATTTGCCCATTTTGCTGGCAGCTTGCGCTGTGTAGCGCGTGGTAAGAGGCTGCACTTCTTTCCCGCTTTTGGCTGACGCTTCACCCATATAAAGTAGAGTTTGTACATACTAACATCAGCCTGTATTCCTCAGGCATACATTCTGACTGATGGCACGAGGCTCAGACAGGCTAGCATGGCCAGTGGCATTATCTGGACCAGGCCTGTCAAGTACCGTGACAATTATTGCCACCTGTTGTCCAGCCTGCAGCCATTTGATACTGTCAAGATACAGTAAGCAGGCCTGCAACACTTGAGTATGCTGCCAGCACAGCACGTCGTCCCCCTCCTGTTTCACTTGCATGTAACGTCGTGTACTGTGCAATGCCGCACGGCTGAAAGCATAGTATCACTACTGTATGCTTCCTGTCACAAACAGTAAGTGAGCAGCAGTTGTGGGCAGAATGGCGGCCCCTGATAACGGCCATGAGTCAGGCTTTGCCATCTCCTTCAAGACTGATTTGGCTAAAATTTCATTGGAGCGTCCAGTTGCGGTCAGTCTGTCCTGCAGGATCCACTTGCTGTGTCAGGACATCGTAGTACCAGTAAGTACTGTCTCAGCATTTCTTCATCTGTGGTTTAACAAACCACATAGTGCAGTGGGGCCACAGCAAGCTGCATAGTGACTTTCCTGCCTGGTTTGCAGAAGGCCTTTTGCACTTCTGTTGGCACACAAAGCCAGACTGCAAGTAGAGGTCATTGCTCAGTCTGCTCGCCTGCACGATACTAGGCATGCCTCTGATCTAATGTATCAGCAACAACATGAGAGCATGCATGTCTGCTCAGGTACCTGACATGTACATGGGCTGACATTTTCCCAGGTGCACCCTACTCAGATGATGGGCATGCAGACCAGCTGTGTCTCATGCCGATGTTGCCGGCACAAGCCTTCCAGCAAAAGTTCAGAGGTGGGAAAACATGCCTACCTGTCACAATCTTGTGCAGCCTACACTGCGGTTGGCATCTATCTTTCATAGCAGGGCTAGCAGCGGACATCATGGGTGCAAGCAACCCTTATAGACAGAGCATGCTGCTAGCTGTGCTCCCCTACGCACTATGGCAAGTGTACAGCATGCTGGCTCAAGCCTCCTTTTTACTAAAGCCCATTCAAGAAAGGCATTGCTTGTCTTTGGCAAGGATGACATGTTCATCCATGATGTGCAGACTGCAATCTGACTGCAGGCTCATTTGCAACACACTCAGTTTGCTTGAGCTATGCTGTAGGTAGGATACAGTTCATCAGAGCTTTGCTACATAAGGATATGCAGAGCTGTGAGTGTGCAGTTTGTTGCATGTAATGCACATGAGACCCTTGCACAATGCTTGATTGGTGTCCAAATCATGTATGGTCCTGTGACATTCATTTTGCATAATCAGTCAGGTAGCGACCTGTAGCAGCCGATGGATTTCACCAGGAAAAGTGGCTTCTTGATGGAATGGCTTCTTGGTGGGAAAGGAGTGTGAGGCGCGCTGACTGGATGAGGGGCATGGTTGCAACTCAATGGCGTGTGGTGCAGGCATTCAATCCAAAGGCATCCGTCGCTGCCAAAGGGCAGAGGGGGCTATCGAAACTCAACCTGGCTCACACAACTTCATCATGCAGCCATCAGAGGGCATTGTGGATGTTCCAGATTGGATGGCAACGGGCTACTTGGTGCTCATGCGTGCCAAACATGGTGGCAAAGCTCCAGCAGGCGACCTCGCATTTGTCATTGATACCAAGAAAGGGGTTCGCCAGCTGGTCACCATACAGTGCAGGAAGCATGCCAGCAATGACACTGTCCGCCTTGGTCCGCTCAAGAATGTTTACGACGACCTTCAGGGTTGCGTCGACAGGTGACTGGAGGCAAACATATAGCGCAGTGTGATGCAATACACTGCGTGTGTATTTGATGAATCTCAAGTGAGTCACATTGTGTGCTGGATAGGACACAGCAGTGTTCATCTTGCAACAGCATCTAGGGTGCATAACACAGCACAGCTGCTGAATCACAGCTGCCTACTCCTGTGGGTCTGTGATGACATTGGCCCATATCTTGTTGATCTGCATGCACTTGATCAATGTAAGCACTGCTGGCTGGTGCCCATCATAAGCCCATGGCATTGCCAAAGCTGATGCCCAAACGCGCATCTAACTCTTAGCCACGCCTTGGTTGCACGCCTTGGTTGCACGCAGCAAGAGGACCAAGGTTGTAAAGATGCAGGCAGTTATTAATCGTCACTGCTTTCAATGCTGTAATCATTCTGCAATGCTCACATGTCTATTATGAGCACAACATCATACTACTGATCAGCTCAGCCTTGGTTCAACAATGTGATCTGATTCAACTGTGTCATCTCAACACAACTATGTTTGGAATATGGTACACAGCGACACAGAGGCTATGCTTGAAAACAAGTGGAATGAGGCTGAGCCAGATTGTGTCCTAGAGCTTGTTTTTGTTTGGGTCACCACAGGGTGGCTGGGAAAGGATGCTGTTGGTTTCATCTCTGAAAGGCCAGAATTGGTTCTTGTGGGGCGCCAAGCTATTGCAAGGTTACGTCCGCTGTTAGACACACTTCCTGAATTGTACAGAAGCACTTCACACAGCTTGACTGCCATGGACACTGTGGATAATGAAGCATGGTGGCCACCCACAAAGCCCAAGCCTTCAAGGTCAGCAAAGGCACCACTAACAGCTGGCAGGGTGCAGCATGGTGTGTGGGTCGAAGACACTCGCTCAAATCAGCTGCCAGCTTGCAAGGCAGCAAAGTTGAACACTGCAAGAAGGAGGCTATTCAGCACAACAAGGATCACACCAGTCGTCAAGTTTGGGTGCTGCCACACCTCTGTGTGCTGATGCCTTCGCTGAAGGATACCAAATTTGGGTGCTGTCGCTCTTGCGTTACTAAGGCTTTAGTGTTGAAGGATGAAAAAAAATGTGTGTGCATAAACGACTGAAAATCACGAGAATTATGGAGTACTGTATCACCCTGTTCAAGTTTCAGAAGTTATGCAGACATCTGGCGCATTGCAGGTCTGGTGCCCATTTTGATTTATTTTAGATCATGCCAGGACACTGCCACGCATACAGCATACCCTCACAACACAGAAGTGCTGATATAGGTATAACCACTGACACAACCTCAGCTCTACATGCGTTCAGCTTGCATTCGTTGCCGGCCGTCACAACTGGCAGCCTTGACCTAATAGTCAGCAATAGACGCTACGAATATTGCTCAGCAGCCTTCAAGTCAGCGGTTCTACTTACCATAACTGTAAATATAGCCTCTGAGATGCATTTCAATGCATCGCGCAGCCTAACACGACCCTGCATGACTGCATAATGTGCCGCAATATCTCCATGATCCAGGCATGTTATCAGGCTCTGCAGATCACGGCATCCTTGGGAATGTGTATCTGAGATCCAATCTATCAAGGTAACACAGAAGTGCCTCAACGAAATTGAGGTCATGCCTGGGCCAAAGCCAGGCCATGGGCAGGGTCATCTACTGTTACTTTGACTGTGTTGCCAGTGCCTCCTTCAATCAGGTTGATAGTGCTGACTGCTTCATTGAATGAGATTTCATGAGACCCATTCCCATGCAATAGCTACCGTAACCCAATTAGTGTGCAACTTAGTTACATGATACCACGGCCAGACTCAAGGGATCTGACCCGGATTCACACAACAGTACAGACAGCAGATTGCACAACCCATCACACAGCTGTTCAATGAAATATCTGACATCAGCCGCGACGACTGTCTCTCTGAACTTGCAATTGCTCAAAAACATGTTGGATCCTCAGAGTTCATTTGCACAATATACAAAAGCACATGTAGTATACATTTACGGCAACCTGCAATCAAATTATCATACATGGGACAGCTCAATCTGGCTCTTAGAATCGTGGGCATGAGACTCCCATGTTCTGCATTGCATGTGTCCCCCTGCCCTTCCTCACATCTTGCTGCCACTGTCCAGCCTCTAATGCTCCATCAATGCGATCTAGTAGCTCCACCATGAACAACTCCCATTCTTCGCTGTTCAGACCACTGAAGACAGCATTGGCAGCACCAGGAGCACCCCCAGCCACTGGTGGAGGGTATGCCTGCATGAACCCAATCATAATCATTGTTGCCTCAGAAGGAAGCTGAAGGCAGATGTGTTGACCAAGATTTTCAGTTTTGCCTTACATGACTGCAATATTGATGGCCAATGCCATTGCAACAATTGCCATTAAGCAGCTATCTTCAGGAAGAGACCGATGCCTCACCCGGCCAGTCTTCTTGAGGCGGTGAGCACGTGGCGCCTTGCGCCCAGGCTGGCGCTTGCCCTTGGTAAAGCCTTTCGTCACAAAGTGGGAGGGGTCCACAGAAGCAGCCATGAGCTGAGCACCCGGCCCCATGGCCATGGCCTCCGACTCAGCATAGCTGTTGTGCAGGCCAGCGCCCCACTGCACACCCCTGCGCTTGCTTGCCACCACAGCTGGGGAAACTGACGCCACAGCTGGGGAGGCTGTTCTGCTGAACGACCGCTCTGCCATGAGCGAAGGTGAGCTGTGGTCAGATTCAAAGGAGCTAGACAGGTGCAAGCCAGGCTGCAGCCTGCCACCACGGTGGCCAGAGGGAGCAGGTACAGAGATGGCTGATGCCAGAGGTACACCGTAGCGTGGCGAGCCAGACGCTGAATGCTCTTCATCCAGGTCAAACAGCAGGTCTTCAGCCTTGTGGACCGTTTCTGAGGTCGATCTCACAGGGCTGCTCTCCATGCTGGCACTGTCTTGGCTGTTGAAGCTGTGCTGATGCAGTCTCGCGCTGTCTAGACTGACAGCTCCTGACAGTCCAGATGAGCTGCGCCCGCCATCACTGACAAACTTGATAGCCTGCATGGACGTCGCCATGTCCTCATCAGAGTCCTGTGACTCATCCTCGTCATCGCTGACTAAGATAGCACTGTCGACTTCCTCCCTGACTGCTGTACACATCTTCTCCAAGTCAGATGGGTCTTCATCAAGGCCCACTAGTGGGCGGCTGATGATGGTGCCAATCTCTGACAGGTTGAGGCCGGCAGCTGCACAGCGCTTGAGCAGGGCAGTGGCCACCTGCAGCGTGCGTAAGGACTCCACACGCAGGGAGGGCAGCTCTCGCTGAAGGAGAGCCACGTCAGCCTCTGCATCCAGGTTGTTGATATACTGCACCTCCTCCTCACTGAATGGCATCATGGCCTGCACAACACAATCTTTCTGAACTTATACATTACAGTTGGTGCAATCGTATTTGTGTAACATCCACACAACGAAACATTGAAACGGTACTGTAGACACAGCAGTGTATGAGTCTCTTCATATTGAAAGGCAAGAGTGCATCTTGTTTGGCATACTCTGCCCTGGAGTTATTGGAACAGGATGAATACATAGATGCAGGAGGGGACACTGCACAGATGCTGGAGACCTATCTGACCGAGCCACAGTTTGGAATGCCTTGGTGGTATACCTGTGGCCAATGCAGCCATTCAAAGAAAGGGGGCTCCAAGGCCTCTGGAAGGCAGAAGCCATGATCAATGGGCAGCAGGCGGCACTGAGGCTGGTTCAGGCGGTCCAGGGCACTCAGCTTGGCCCTGCCCCCTGTGGGCCGCTGCACCAGGATGTTGCCGGCATGTCTGTCTGTGTTGAAGAGGCGAATGTCCAGGATGGCAATGCGGTGCACATCTTGCAGACTGAACAGAGATGGCCCAATTTCGCTTGTGTCACAGTCATGGGCAACAAACTCCTGTAGGGACCCCAGTTTAGCACTGCTTCTGCTGCCTTCCAGACTTGCTCGCCCTGCTTGGATGAGCTGCTGTGTGGAGGATGACAAGGCAGAGTCCAAGGAAGCAGCTGACTGAGCCTCAAAATTGTTGACTGAGGCTGTTTCTGAGGGGCGTGGACTGCTTTCCTTGCTGGTCTGGATGTGGAAGATGGGATGGGTGAACTTTACCAATACTGTGTGTGGGACTTGTGCAAAATGGTCGTGATCCAGCAGGTATGCTGCAACCTCACGGATGGCTGCCTCTCCAACTCTGACTGTGGGCTTCAGACCAGGTTCCCCCAGGGCTCGCCCCACAAAGCCCTGCATTCACATCACAAGCTTTATCACACTGCGCAGCCCATCCACGCCTTGAGCAGTCTAGCAAGCAAACAAGCTTGATGAAGCATGGTTGCCCTGAATGTGAGCTGTATTTGCTGAGTGCTTGTCAGCTCACTGGACGTATACTAGGGCATGAAGCACGATTTGCAACAGCAAAAGACAATGATCAAAGTTGCAAATGTGCGCCTTCATGTATGACTACAGTTGTGAGGCAGTGATGATGGTTACCTTGGGGTTGTTTGGTGCCAATGGCTCCTCATCACATGGCTTCACAATTGCAACTTTATTGCCAGCCTCATCTTTGAAGAAGTACGTGCCACCAAGCCCTTCTGAAGCTCTCTCAGGTTCCTACAGCATGCCAGGAGTGTGCCTTTCAACTTCACAGTTGACTTCACAATCTGCCTATCAACTTCACAGTCTGCCTCTCAACTTTACAGTCTGCCTGTCAACTTCATAGTCTGAGCAAATGATGTCACTTTCTGCAAGGAGTTGACAGCCACTTGCAGCAGCAGACAGGGTGCCAGCTAGAGAGAGCACACATGTGATGGCTTGTCTGGTGGTGGCAATGCAAGCAGGACTGTTGCTGGCAGAATGCAGTCACCCACGGTACCGATTAGGATGGTAAATCTTACCTGACAGGCTTTAAGGCCCCTGACAACAGACTTGACTAGACGCCTGACACCGGTGGTGGCATGAGTGGTACCCACCACCTCCACCTTTCCACCTGAGGCCTGCATGAGCATCCACAAACTGTCAGAGCAGGTGGAGATGTGCACTGTGCACCAGAAACACGAGACGTGATGGACTCAAGGATTATCATGTTGCAGGGAAGACTGGAGGTTGTACACACCGTGGCTTGTACTGGAGCAGTCGTCAGGCTGCCAGCATTGCACATGTCCATCAGGCCCTGAAGTCCATCTGCAAGCTTGCTTGATGTCTGGCTGCTTCCCGGCAGGACATCATCACGACGTTTGGCATGATGAGTGCGGTCTGCAATGTGGAATCCTTGCTGCTTCATGAAAGGCTTGCTTCCCTGCAGGCAAAGCGTAGAAATCAGTTCAAGTTCGTGAAGAATTTTGCAGCTCTTCAGGAAAAGGAGTGCTGACTAACGGGCATACCTGTTCTATGCTGTGCATTACAGCAATTAACGCCTTGATATCACATCCGATTGGACTAGGGTGTCATGCCCTCACCGGCTTGGCACTCTGTTGCATGCAAACACTGTCTTCTGAGCTTTCTGATGTCAGTCTGAGATTTCTGAGAGCTATTGCCCGACCATGTTGCAGAAAATATTTGGCATATACAACAGTCAGAGCATGTGCTTTCAAAGCGTTCTGTCTGATGTTCAACATACTACAGATCTGACTACAGTCGAAGTGATAGGTTGTTGCAGGACAGAAAAAACGCCAGAGCATGCTTGCACGAGAACAAAGTTGTGCAAATACTGGGCTTATGACAGCTCACATGGAAGCTAGAAGAGTTCAACGCAACAGCTTCTGGAAGCGATGCCCGGATCCTGTTAAGCTGCCGCCTCGGCGTGACGGGTGCTGGACAGAATGGCTAACTCTGCTGAGCTCCGATATCAATGCAAGTGTCAAACGCAAACCTATGATCAACTTGCTATATGATGAGCCGCGGACGGGTCTGACCAGCGATGCACGTGTATGACCCCTTCAAGTCAACTGTCACAACGTACGCAAGCACTGCTATACCAATGGAGCGTGAAAGAGGTGAAGCCAAGACTCTATCGTTTGCGACTTTTGCACTTCACACACGTCTCTGTGCCGCTGCGTGTTGTCTGTCACGAGCATGTCTCGTACCATGTGGTCGTGTGCACCATGTGGTCCTGTGTCAGCAGGCGTCGCAAATTGCAGTTTAGGGATTCTTAATGCAAACAATACACCTGTTAGGTAGTTGGCTTAAACCCTCCATTGCCACCCTTTTGCATGGGTTTGTACTGGGTTGGTGATGACTGGGTGATCCTGTGTTGTGACCATCTGCAACTCGGGCTGCCTAACTACCGTTAGGTAGTCTCCTGGTGTTGCAAAATGGGCGTTGCTCTCACCAATTGCACCGTGAATATGTCATGACCATGTCATGTGACACAGCAGCACCCACAAAGCAGCTTAGCAAATCACAGCTTGTGTGTCGGCATGCATTAGCAGAGCCACTCCGCCTGCATGTTGGCACAAAGCTTGCTTACATGGTACTAGGCAAGCCATGGGACAATGGCTTGCTTAGTAATTTTTTGTTTTTTGTCTGTCATACTGTGGTAGCTGGTGTCACAAACATCACTGAATGTGATATCAACGGTACACCGGGGACAGTTAAGCAGCGTTGCAACAGCCAACAATTCACCAAAGCTGAGGGCAGCAAACACAACGTACGAAGTCGAAGCTACATGTAAGACATGGCACAAGTAGTGCTTAAACCTGATTGTACACAACACACTGCTGAGCAATGATCAAAATCATGCTTCTCAGCAGCATGGGCAATTGTCTGCACTACCAATAGAAGCTGTTTGCACCATAAGGCATCCAGTTAAATGCATCCAGGCTGTCATTCATTGTTTACTGAGCATATATCGTTCCACAATGCACACATGGTACAGGTTAGCTCAAATCAAAACCACCAGCATTTTTAGCAGCATAGAGGAGCTTGTCCCGTATCTGATGGGCAGATCGGTACGGCGGCAGCTTCAAAAGATTCATGCATGTTGCGGCAGTGGGAAGTCGGTCTGGTGCATGAGGGTCTAAAGAGCTGCCTGCCATCTGTATGGAAAGGCCAGGCTCCAGATACTTGAAGCCCAACAAAGGTGCTCGGCTGCATGCTGTTACAAACTTCAACAGCTGTGATTGCTGCTCTGCAGTGAACTCAGCAACCACCTGCACCAGATCACACAACCTGTGAGCTGCGTGACTGCGGCAGGCAAGGGATGTCACCAAAGAAGCATACAGATCAATCGATAACACAGTTACAAGGGAAAGGCTGGATGCTTAGTAATGGGGGAATCACATCATGCATGGGACATGCAACACTGATGACTGTTGACACGCCCCCTTGTTCACATGTCCCAGGTCAGCAGCCTCATTGCCAAGTGCCAGACCAAAATAATAGAACATACATGGCATCACTTTGGTGGACACGAACGTGAGCAATTGCTGCGTCTCCTGACAGCTACACACCTTCCAGAACTGCAGTATAACAGCTACACGTCTTCCATCAATCCAGTTTAACAGCAACACGTCTTCCATCAATCCAGTATAACAGCTACACGCCTTCCAGAGTTCCTGTGTAACAGCTACATACCTTCCAGAAGTTCAGTATGACAGGATGCTCTGGGTGGTAACCCCCGGCATAGTTGACATGAGCCTGCATGTCTGCAATGTCCACTCCCTCCCCCCCACCACTGATCAGCATCTGGATCTCCTCTTCATTGAACATGGTCACCCAATCGTGAGCCACCAGCTCAAAGAAGCCCCGCCAGAAGGCTTCACTGCCCGCCTTGATCTGGTAGTTCAGCCGGTAGTCCGCCACTCTGTGGATGTACTCTACCACATTCTCGGCTGTCACAGCTTTGCTGCTCCCTCCAGGCACTAGCTCAACCTGTCACCGCATTCCAGTTTACAAGACGCTTTGGTATCCAAGCTGAACTATCCAGCATCTCAGCAAACTCTCAGAATCTGGTCTAACAAAATCGCATCAAATTGTCAACTGTGAGTTTGATGATTGCCCGCCAGACCCAGAATCACACTATGTCCATGTTGACACCTTTTGTGGCAAGCATGTAACAAAGAGCGCTGACAACAGCTTTCTTGTGGATCAAAGAATGCACTTTCCTAACTGAAAGACGATCAACTTGTAAGAGTACTGCTGTGCAGCAATGAAGCAGGATGAAGCAACATGATGACACAATGAATGGCTGCACTGCATCCGATAGCTTTTGCGTCACAGGATGGGCATGCTGTATATCTAGACACAACAGGCAGGCAGTGCTTGTTAGTGATTTGGCTATAACAGACACAGGACACCAATGGTGCTGCCTGGCTACCACATAGTAGTCCATTGCAAGTCAGTGGCACATGAGTGCCAGGACAGCAGATACTCAGAGTGTCATCAAACTGCAGGAACAGCAACAATCAGACAGCAATGAATAAAACCCACCTCTCTGTTGTGGCCTGCATCAGAATCGGCAACTGTGAAAGTGAGAGCCAGGTCAGCGAAGTCCCCATCATAGTCCCGCATGAACATGAGGTTGCGATACAGCTCTGGGTCCAGTGTCACCAGGTCATTCACATCTGAGTGGGGGTTACGCATCTTCTTCAGAAAGAAGCCTGCCAAAGGCAGCTCTACCAAGACACCCTGCAGCAAACATACTGTCAATACTGATTGCAGCATGCACACGCAATTATCTGCTCCTGCTTGTCAACCAGCAGCACATCATCCTGTCTCTGAAAAAGAATTGTGCTGAGGCAGAGGTACAGCCTGACATGCTGCTCACACTACAGCTGATTGCAGCAACCTTCTTGATACTGAGTGCACTCACATACATGCATTTATATATTTGCATTCATGATTGCTGAAGCTAGGCCGCCGCATAGCAGATGATGAGCAGCACACCTCATACATGGCTTTGCCCAGCATACGCCCCAGGAATTCAAAATATGCCAAGGCATTTGGCACCAGGGCTTGCGCTGCTGGGTTGGGGTAGAGGCGGTTGTCTGAAGTGGCCTTGAAGAGAGCGGCATTGGGGTCGAAGCCTTCCTTTACCAGACACTCCATGAACTCCTTGAAGAGGCCACCGCCGTCAATGCCAGCCTCCTCCAGGCCGTGCTGGTCAATGAACCGGATCTGCAGACGGGACTTGAGCCTCTCTGCCAGCTTGTTCAGCTGCTCAAACCCATCCTGCAGAGTGCAGCCAAGCAGCTGTCAATGAATTAATCAATTAACGGGTTTAATGTCTTTGTCTTTGAGACTTAGCAGGGGTGTCAAAAGACAATGACTGTGAAATCACGATTTAGGAAGTTTGTGGCCTGCCAAGGTCCACCATTTATGTCAGGAACTGAGCAGCATGATCTCGGGAGGGCAAATCTAGGCTGGCCTGAGGCATGACCAGGCATTTGGCCACTTTTTCTGATGTGTTGTTTTCATTTAGTACTTTACAGTCTATAGTGTGGAGCCATTTGTGACTCATCAGACATCCTGGCTTGACATTGTGCAACCAATGAGGGAGCAAGTTGTCAATGTCCTTTGTATGCGCATACAGCATCTTACTTGCACTCGATGCCCACATGCAAGCTGCAAGGATGCAGTCCCAAGTGACAGAACAAAGGCAAGCCAATGGGGGTTGTACTCAGGATCAGACATGGTGGTGATGCTGACCTGCAGTAATGTGGTACGGTGGATGGTGACAAAGTACTGACGGCCCCAACCGTACCCTTCCCGCATGCCCATCTCGCGCTGCTCCATGCGGTCCTGCCCCACCACCGTTGTGAACACCTGGGCTCGCTCCTGAAATGCAATCAAGAATGGCGCATGCCTACAACACCACACATGCCCATGAGGTTCTGTTTGATTGAAACCCACATCAAACATGTACAGATACACGCAACACATGTTGGTCTGTCTGTTTCTGCAGAAGTTCAGTTATGTTAGACCACTTGTCTCTGACACAGTGACCGAAACCGTAAGACAGCTTTATCCCTGTCACAATGCACAAGCTGCCTCTGGCATTTCTGTTAAGACAGGCTTGCATAGGCCAAACAGCATCACAGGTCAGCAAACAGCAGTCCCTTGGCAGCCAGTCAAGCTACTGTTCCAGATGAGGGCAAGAGCTTACCCCAAAGCTGCAGGCGCTTGCACAAATGGGCCTGACACAGATCTACACACATGGACAGCAACAAGCTGATGTGCACAGCTAGGTATGCTTGTGAGATAGCCTCACAGGGGTCATCTGGCAAGAACATAACGTGCTGGCGAGGGAGAAGTGCACTGACCTGAGGAGGCCCCAGACACGGGTGTTGGTAGCTTGCATAAGCCCCCCGGCAGCAGCAGCTGCTGTCTGCATCTCCACTCTGAAGCGCTCAGGCGGCAAGCTGTCTGTCTGGAAGGCTTCCAGGGGCACAAACTGGCGGCGGCAGTTCCTGTCGTACAGCTGACTAAGCAGCTTGCCGGCAGCTTCCTTGAGAGCTGCTCTCAATGCTCTAGCAGGAGCAGCCATTGGACCTGCAATAACAACAACAGTGTCCCCACGCAATGCGTCTGATGCTTGTTTGACAAAGGATGTGCATGATAGGCATGCAGCATGATGCACGACCTGCATGTTGCAATAGCAGGCAACAATATCCAGGCTGCTGCACAGCATGACGCATAATAGCAGAGTGCGTACATATACAACATGATGCATGTTGCTGGAATGAGTGTTTGTGCAGCTATGTTGTCAACAGTCATTGAGGTGTCTGCAGGTGAAGCCGTTCGATGCTAGCAACGGCAGAAGTTGACATGCACCGACACATCAGCATGCAGTGCTGACCCGTACACAATGCTAGCTCTCATGTCAAAATGGCAAACGGCAAACGGCAACCAAACACTCACTGGATGGTGACTCCACCCACAGCACTTGCCACAGTGCAAACTTGAGCAAGGGGAGCAGGCCAGCAGCAGGGGAGTCAGGGTTGTACAGCTGGTCAAGAGGCAGAGGGCGCTGCTGGCGGTGCGTGTGAGTATCTGGGGTCGTGTTCAGGTAGGTGGCATAGACTCGACAGAGCACAATGATTGGCAGCATCCAGCCAGGATCTGATGTGTCATCATTACTTGATACCCAGCTGCTTTGCGTCCAAGCTGCCTGCACAGCGCTCACAGCACATGAGTATGCTGTTGCAAGGTGAAACGGTAAAGCATGAGACTATCTGTAGCAACTTGCTGACAAGGCAAGAGAAGTGTCTTAGAGCTATGGAGATTGTTCAAGCGACAGCCTATGCCAATGCAGCTGTTCCATCTATGATGTGTGTGAAAGCTCATCTGAGGCACATGTGCTCACGCATGAGGGACAGACATGTAGTGCTCAGTGTCATCAGTGCTTAAAGCATGTTGACTTCCCAGTTTTTGTCTGTTGACGCCCCTGATGAGTCCCAAAGACAGCAAGTGTAGTTTAATTGCTTGAGTGACTATGACATAAGCATTGTAGAAGCAAGGCAGAGAGCAAGGTGGCAGATGGCGATGACTCACCTTGAGATATGATGACCAGAGCCGCTGAACGAAATCTGCAGGACCAGCTGTGAAGATGAGGGCCTTCTGACACAAGGCCGGAATGGTTGTGATGCCTTGCAGCATCCTGCACAGGCTGCGCACTGTACTGGCCTGCTGCATGCTGTCTACTGGAGTGCCTGATGATTGCACAGGCAGGGCTTGCTGAACTAGGGCCTTCAGCAGAGCTGGTTCAGCCAAGCAGTGGAGCTGGGCTGACAGTGCAGGGGAGACTGGGGCACCTGTTGGCCATGTCAGCATCTCTGCAATAGCACAAGCATGAGTTTGGAAATGCTCTGGTGCTTTGGCATTCAGGGTGCATGATGTTGACTCAAGCAACATGGTATATTGGCTTTGGCTGCTTAGCAGGGCTTAATCAGTGTATGGTCATGTGCCCATCCTGATGCCGTGCATGTGGCTGAGCACAACACCTCAATCAGCAGAATATGGGCTTGCAACAAGATGTGATGCTGCAGCATGACTTGCTGAACGACAGCACAAGACTGAGCATGGTTCACAACACAAATCATCATGCGCATCACAGCTGCCAGTTGTGGCCATTCCTCCTGAAAGATAGACAGCACAAACGCTTGATGACAGCTGCACATGGCTATAATGTGGCTTGCTTTAGAGGCATGGAGTTCAAACCCAAATCCATATCAAGTGAACTCTTGGGCTATGCTGAATACAGAGGCACACAGCAAGCTCACCAGAGGAGCCAGGGGTAGAGGCCTGTGGCTGTGCTGCATCCTCCTCTTCATCCACATCAGCCATGACAGTGTCAGACACGGCCAAGATGCTGCTCATGGGGACTACAGACAACAGCATATGCACCACCTCGCTGAACTGTGTGGCCAGAACGACGCCTTCCTCCTGGCTGCGCTTCCCACCCTGCACAGCATGCATGCCTATGTACAAAGTGCCATTGTGAAAGACACCATCAAGAGCCTGTTAGTTAGGCAAGCCTCCAGTCCCATGTCTTCCTGGAGCTTTGCATATGTTTCAAGTACAGGAAGTCAAAACAAGCTTCATACAGTATATTATTGAGTGACAGTGACTACAGCCGCGTTCCACTGCAATGCTACTGGCGTGTTGGGGCACATTGAGCAGCTCAACCGCCATTGCTAGGATGTTGCAGTAAGGCAAGGGTGTGAAGCAGTAAACCAGCTAAGACTGCACATTTTATGCCTTATGCCATCTGCTACAGGACACCTGACAGGCAAAATACTTTGAGGTATCAAAATCATATTTTCGTCTATGATATCTGCATGTATACATCTACATTTGATAACAATCATGACCTGCAATGCAGCGCCGCTGACTTGGGCCAGGTTGGCAAGCAGAGCTGCAGCAGCGCCGGCTTTGCCGTCTGGCTGATCAGCCGGTAACCAAGCTATGAAGCTGGATAGGTCCTTGAAGGAGTCAGGGTGCAAGGACACAATGACCACTTCCCAGATCCGGCTGGACACCTACAGCACACAGATATTCCCCATGAACAAAAGAGCATGTGCGCTCAAGATCAGACCTGACCCTAGAGCCCAGAAAGGGTGATGCCCTGTTGGATGCAACACCTCAAACAGGGAGCTACTCAAGCGTGTATGTACCTGACCCTAGTGGAAGACACATGTGTGATGAGCGAACGCATCAAGGAGTGACTCGAAAAACGAATGTATGTTGAGTTCAACACTCTGAGTATGACACTGCCAGCAATGAGGGGTACACTAGAGAGCATTGGTGAGGGTGGCTGACACGTAGAGGACACCCCAACCATGTGACAAGTAGCACAGCAGTGCAGGTCCATGTGAATTGCCCATGAAGCACATAATGTTTGTCGGTAGTAAGCAGCTGGCGAATGCATGAAGCCGAATCACCACTGCAACACTGCTGATGTGCCTGTGTGTGTGTGTGTACAGAAGAGGTTGCTTGGATGTGATGCTCACACTGAACAGTACATGGGGGCATCTGAGCCACAGCAGCGGCACACACAGCAGCTTTGCCATGCTGGCCTGTGCTGCAGCCACCTCTGGAAAGCGCTTCAAGCTGAGAAACCGCACAGCAAGATTGCTGGCCAATGTTTCTGGTATAGACATGACTGACTGCTGCTGCTGCTGCTGTGACTGGTGCTGTGTGTGGCTTGCAGGAGGGCAAGCAGCCAGCAGCAGTTGTGCCAGGCTAGGGAACAACGAGCATTTGATAGCCAGAAAGCCAACAAGGCGAGCTACCAGTGCTGAGGCCTCTGATGCACCCACTGCAGGCTGCCATGTCTTGGGATCTGCAAGATAGCTCACAGGCTGAGCTCCACGACTTCAGTAGAGCACACGTGATGAATGCATACAGGCGCTTGGATGGATGTGCATTGGGGACCTGCTCAAGGTTGATGCCCCACATCAGAAGCGCCGCAGGAGTATACACATATATAGTGCTCCCGGTTAATGCAACGTCAGAAATGCAGCAGGAGTGTACACATATATAGTGATCAGCCAATGACCTGCTGGATGACTATCAGAGGTAAGTCTGGATTGTCATGCAGCGTGGTTTTGATGTAACACATGTGCAATACATGTCTTGCCAACAATAACAAAATGACATGTTTACAGCATCACCCCAGGGGCTCTCTCTCACACACACCACTTGATAAGTGTAATGATGATAGCATGAGGTACACGTTAATTTCACCAGTTAATTTGATGACCATATCCAGCAGCCTTGGCCATGGGACAGCTTTGGAAGACCTGTTGACCTGCTGCTGCAGTTCTGGTGACTTCCTGTTTGCAATGAACGCGTTCAGGCAGAGCTGTAGCAGCTTCTTGGCCCTGACTTGGGCCCTGGCACTATTGATTCCACCAGTTTGAGCTTGCATGACAAACTCCAGATTGCCTGAACACAGTACTTAGTGAACAACATGGACTGTACCTATATCTGTTGCAGGCCATGCTATTGCGGGAAAGCGCATGCAGCAGCAGTAGCATGTGTATGCAAGCTGTGATGCAGAATACCAGGTGAGCACATACCAGCATTGTCCTGTGAAGTCAGGACCAGACTTGCAGCCTGTGCAAGCTTGATGATATAATCTTGATGTGTAACATCAGCACAGAAGAACAAGCCCTGCAGGTACGTGGCGTCTAGCCCAATATCAGACCTGCATGTACATGATGAAGATTAAAAATCTCTAGGTCAGATTGCCCCATGATGAGTTTTGTTGTTTGAGGTCTTACCGTGATGCCTTTTCGCCATGCTGACCATATTGCTGCCGTGAGTTTGTGGCAATCCGCGTATTGGCAACGCCCAGATCATGCTTTGCACGCCAAGCTGCCTAAATCCAACAGTTACCAAGTTAATATGCAGGTTTCAGACTGTGAATTGTTGTTGCTTATGCCAACGTTCGGCCGGAACAAAAGCATGTTGTTTTGGTTTGCCCTACAGGCCTGACAACAACACATCGGAATGCAGAAGGGTCTGGAAGCAGATGACCTGGATTACAACAGCACTTGAGTTCTCGAGCTTGAGCTGCTTTCGACGCTCGCGATCTCTCCTGCTGCGCTCCAGTATCTGCTCTCGGGTCTCTGATCCTTTGCTGTTCCCTCTCAAATCGACACGCCTTTTGCTGCCGACGCTTCCGGTGAACATGCTGATTGCGTCAAAACGACAACTGCTCGATCATGAGATTCTGTGATCGGCTGTGAAAGCAGCCTCGCCCGCGCGTAAAGCACACGGCGTTCGAGGCTTGCCTCACCAAACAAGCAATGAGTCCATGTTCACAACCTCCCTCTAGACCGAGCACGGAACGACGCGGATCTCACGTAAGGCGTGCATTACATTCGCACAGACATGCACACCAAATAGGATCAACTCAGTCGGCCCAGACCATGGCATGTCAATGACAAGTGGCACTTATGTCGTGCAAGTTCGGAGCTCTGATACCTCCTGAGCCTCGTGTGCCTCATACAAATTCGGAGCTCTGCTACCTCCTGAGCTGTTTTCGTTGTCAATGCGACCAACGGTAGCTTTGCACCACACTGTTTGTAAGCTCACTCACGTCCTTCGACTGTCTGCTCGTTTCGAGTAAAGGCTTATAGCCTTGCTGAATTTCTTGCCGAGAGTGGGTGTGTCGCGTTTTGAAAGTCACCGTTAAGGCAGCAAAGGCCATTTGCAGTCTCATACGTAGCTGTTGATACACAGCTCCATAAGGCCTCAGTAAGATCAAGACAAGGTGGAAGCCCTCTGGGCCTCTTTCAGATTTGCTTGAAGAGGCGTGCAACTTGGTGGTTCTGCAATACATTTGATCTTGTGCAGTTTGTTAAGGTGAGGTCTCCATTTCACAACAGGCGCATCAGCAAATACTGCAGATGACCTTCAAACAGTACTTTATTGACTATAGCGGTCACAACTTGGTCACAGTTACATCTGTATGATGCCATCTGCATATGTGGCGCAGTAAGACCTTATATTATGTTGTTGTGCACCGTAGATGAACCCCTCAAGTGAAGAAAGAGCAGCTTTGCGGAAGCTTTTACAAGCCAGGCTCAACGGCAAAGTTACTGGTTTCTAAGATGCACACTTGAATGCTATGTTGAAGCAGGGGTTGAGCACTGAAGGCAGGCTTGCAATAGCAAGCTGGTCAGAGCTTTCCGCAGTGCTGCCACGTGTTCTGGTCCACACTTTGTTAGCAGCTTACAATAGTAGTGCCTTGAATGGACCAGGTGTGTGTAGCACACGCTTTGCAAATTTTGCCAAGTTGCTCTTGCCTTATCCTTTACAGATCATTCCTGGCGTTGCTTCATTACGTGTGCAAGATTACGCAATGTTCATTGCTGTCTTCTGGCTGATCTGCAGGCACACCTGAGAAGCAAACGCATGCGTTCAAGCCCGGTTCATGTTTGTATGGTGCGGTCTGCTGCTTTGCCATTGAACTTCACGTATTATATGGGTGTTGGAGATTATAATTCTGTGCACATCCGTCTTGATGGTCACTTCTTTTGCTGCATCATTGTTTGATTGCTTGTCATTGCAGGCAGGGAATGCGTATCCAACTGCTTTTATGTGGCCAACCTGATGATAGCAGCAAATCAAACAGCTGATGCTCAAGAGGTTTGGCTACTGCTCTCTTGTGCTCACCGATTCTTGTTGGCCTGATCTGTACATGGTATAGTAGCCTAGATTGCATATGTTACGTTACTTGCAGGGTAGCAACTACCGAGGCGTCATTTGTTGCTGGAGACTTCCATGGAAGAGGTGGCGGGCTCGGATTCATTGGCTGGGAAAGGTAAAGTGCAAGGCTGCTACCTCTAGATGTTAGCAATCTTTGTGTCTCTGCACACAGCATGTGAGTGCGAGCTTCTCACAATTTTGCTGTAGGCCATTCACCTTGGCTATTTTGCTACGGAAGAGGAGGCAGCCCAGATGTATGACAGAGCAGCTATATGTGTCCGGGGGCCTGGGGCTGTTCTAAATTTTGCAAGGGAGCTGTATGATCATGATCAACTTTCCAATGGCTGGGTGGACAGCGAGGCACAACTGCACTTTGTTTTGGACAAGTTCAAGGACAACCACAGAAATCCTCAAAGGTATTTGCATATCATGCTGGCCAAACATATGGTCATCCTGTGTGTGTTGCTCTGTCATTGAGGTGCAAGCATGCGGCGTCGACAAGACCAGGCAAGACAGCCTTGTTGCGTCCTTTAGGCAATCCCTTGACTAGAGGGTACAAGTTGTCATGAGCTTTGCTTGGTTTGCAGGCCTACAGAAGGTTATGTTCCCTTGTCCAGCCATATGGATGCAGTGTAATGCTGAATTTCAACAGCAACTTGACCTTAGTGATTTGCTTGGCAAAATTCACTGTTTTGTAAAATGGAAATCTCGGGCTTATTTAGCTGATGTTTGTATTGCTGACAGCTTTGTATTTTGCTACAATCAGGACATGGCACGCTAATTTGTGACGAGGTAAAGGTTTTAGAGAAGCCTCTATGCTCTTGACGTTTCAATCTGCAAGTTGCAGTTTTCTGCTCGTGCTTGCTTTTCAGAGATCAAGTATTTGTCAGATATTGAATGTGACTCCGTCTTGTTGCACTTTTCATCAGGCATTTTGGTGGTCTGCTTGAGGCGCGTCAGTACCCAACTGCTTCACAACTCATATGTTGATGTGTTCCACCTTGCATGAGCAGAGAGCCTGCTGCACACGAGACCTTGCTGCATACGAGAGCCTACCACATATGTCCAATTTAATATGTCCTGTGTAAGGCATTTTGGTATTCAGTTCTTACATTTCTCTTATGCAACATACATATTGCAGGGTGCCTATGAAGGGCATTAATGTACTGGCGCTCCATGGCACGAGTACGAGAATTCTTTGTGAGGGACTCTGAAGGACAAGACCTGTCTAGAAACTTACAAGCCACATGGTGTGTCTGTCACTCGTGCATTCATGACAGTGCATTGTAAGAGATATGGATGCCCTGGACTGTACTCACAGCACCAGCTCACTGCAGAGTGCTTATGGCAAAACACAGACTATGACTTGCCCTTTTTGACATAATGCTGCTGTCATCCCTGTCACAATCTGGTGAAGCTGGTCTAATCATGATACATGACAACAGGAAACTGCAGTGATCTTGCTTAGTCTTGGCAAGAGTACTCAAGTTGGGAGCTGCAGCCATCTTCAGCTGGATAGTGCATTACGAAGCTGCTCAACCGTTGCAATGATGGTCCCTGATAACATGACAAAACCTTTGCATGCAAGAAAGTCAAGAACATGCCGGCAGATGTGCCCACCTTCAAGTTGCACATTCCTAACCCGCCTGCAATATGCTCCCAGGCACAACGTAGATTGCCCACCTTGCAACCACTGCTACATAGGCATGTGAAATGTAAGATGTACACTCGCAGCTCGACAATTTGCCCTTTACAACAAGCTGTGGGGAGGTATAGCCTTCTTCACTACATAGTGCAATCTCATGATACACAAACAGCTGTCCTATCGGTTCGAACACACAATCATTGCTTCACATCTCATTACGAAGTAAGCCAGGCTGTGAGTAAACCAATTTTTTAGTGTAAGTCAATGCTTTATAAAGCATATTATTTTTGCAACATCAAGGACATCTTGTTGACTATGGTGAGCTTAGCAAACCAAACAAGTGCCCAGAGCTGCCTCAGATGGCTTAAACCCTGCAGACTGCAGCCATTGACAATGCGTCACAGGCATAGTACATATTCACCGCTTTGCTGGGGCAGACGTCTTCAGATTACGCAGTCCATCAAGCAAAACAGGGATGGCTGCGCGCATGTCTGGATGAGCCTGCAAGAAATTCTGCAGCTCATCACCTCCTACTGTCAGAGCCTGCATGGAACAGTTTCAGTAAGGAAGTTTCTGTGACAATGACAAATGCAAAACGAGGCGAAGTCACTCAATCAAGCGCAGTTCTCAACCGTCAGACAAGGTCATGCGTCGCCTTTGCAAATCCATGGGCTCTGTGCATGGGCATGCACAGAAATGAGACTACCAGACTCATCCTGCAGCTTGTCAAGAGAATAATCACAAATGATTGCCAAGAAGACTGCCAACAAAATGGTAGCTGGCACACAGCGTGAAGGGAGGATAAGATGCAGTCATGGTTTCAGCTGTTGCTGAAGCCAGGCTGTGAAACAAGTTACACAAACAAGGCAAAACCAGAAAGAACACGAACCTGCATAAGGGCTGCAATGTGGGGCTGCTGAGCAGCAGATAGTGTTGCTGCTGGCTGTGCATTGGCCCTACCACTTCCTGCACCATATGTGAAATTGTCAAATATCCTGAGCAGATTTATTACAACCATTCTTTGCCTCAGTCATGTGACTGCACATGATCTTTACCAGCAAGGGTCAGGGTACTAGCATGAGGTCTGCAACAAGGGTGTTGCTGAGAGCATAGGTACACTGCTAGAGCAGTGTCAGCATGCACGCAGCTGACGTTATGCAGACAACCCGGCTGTATATGTCCTGACGCACGTACACTTTTTTGATATACAGACCACGCACTGCAGGCATGTATGGAACTGGTCAGAGTGAGGAGTCGCTACCTGAAGAAGCAGTTGCTGCTGCACCAGGTGTCTGCCTGGCTGCTGCAGCTGGTTGTTCAGACCCACTTCCACTATGCCTTGGGTCCCGTGCAGGGGCAGACGCTACTGAGGTCACAGCTGCTCTCGAGGGCGCAACAACAGGCGCTCTGCTTCCTGCCCTTGATGAACCCCCAGATTGTGACCTGGCAGCTGTACCAGGAGGTGCTGCAGCAGCTGCCTGGGAGCGTCTGGGGTCTCTATGACTCAGGCCATCCGCCGCAGCTGTGGGCTGGCTGCCGCCTTCTGCTGATGATGTGCGGCTGATGCTAGGAGCAGCAGAAGGGCCTGAAGTGGGTGCTGATGCTGGTACAGGTCTAGCAGGTGGTGAGACAGCTGGGGTGGCCGCCTGCCTGCTACTGGGGCCAGCAGCAGCAGCAGCAGCGGCAGTGGCATCTGGGGGAGACTGTCTCATAGCAGAAGGAGCTTGACTCTCTGACTTGACAGGCTGAACTGGTGTGCTGGATGGGACAGACACTGCAGGCTGTGATGGGGCAGCAGTTGCAGCAGAAGGTATGAAGACTGGCTCCACCAGTGGGGCCTCAGACAGGGGCGCAGGGGCGGCAGCTGTGGGCATGCTGGCAGGTGGCAAAGATGTAGATGCAAGGGCCCCAATTGCAGGCATGGAAGAAGAAGAAACATCAGCTGTTGAGGCTGCTGAGGCAGACACAGGTGGTGACGGTGGTGCTCCTGCTTCTGTGGTTGCAGCTGGCGCAGCAGCAGCAGCAGCAGCTGTGCTGGAAGGCCCAGGAGAAGGCACGCTGCGTCTAGAAGCAGCAGCAGCAGCAGCAGCAGTAGTGTCAACAGCAGCTTGCAAGGAAGCAGAGTCTGCGTCAGCAGCTGAGATGGCAGCAGCAGCAGTGCTGGCTGGCAACTTGCTGAGACTAACAGCCACTGCAGCTGAGGAGCTGGATCCAGACCTGCGCAGCGCTGTTGGCTCAGCCTTGATGCCTGGCTGTGCTTTAGGAGGCTGAGGCGGTGGGGGCGGGGACATCGGCAGGTTGGCCCCTGGGGCGCTGGGCGTGTGGGGTGTGGGCAAAGCCGTGGAGGCTGGACCAGCTGACGCCTTTGAAGTAAAGGAGTTGCTCCTTGGAGTGCCTGCACAAAAGGGTGCAATGACAATCACCCTATGAAGTTGTACAGGTTTCGACAGACAGCATGCAGCGCACAACTAAGGTTGCCATAACGGCAGCGAGCCTTCAAGGGAGCATGTACTTTGAAGCAAGACTGCTTGTCGGCCATTTCATATTGTGACTGACCTGAGTCTCTAGGGGTGATGGAGCCTGATCTGGCAGTTGTTGCAGCAAGGGTTGGGGGCAGGGTGAGGCCTGATGTCTTGGGGGTGATGGAAATGGCTGGAGGGGCCGCCATGCTGGCTGCCTTCTCAAAGTCATCCACATGCAGGGAAGCTGGCCGACTGCTGTTGCCGCCAGTGCGCCCTCTCAACTGCTGTGCCCTGGACCTGCAGGTGAACAAATATTTTAGAGTTTATGGCACTCACTGGAGTGCTTGTATAGGCTGCATCCCATACTCAGATGCTGCCTCAATGTTACCTGGACAATGTCCATGTTGCAAGTCGAAGGCAGATGTGTTGACTGCCAGGCAGGCAGGGGACATGCATGACTGCTGACCTGCCAGGTGGCGCCAGAACAGGGGGCAGGTCATCTCCAGGCATCGGCCCAGCAGCTGCCTTGGCAGCTGCTGCAGCCCCGCTTTGGCTTGTGGCCCCAGTGGTCTCAGTCTTGAGCCGTTGGGACGGGGAGGCCAAGGTGGAACCCCCTTGTGATGCCCCGTCTAGTCGGCGATCACGTGACCTCTTGGCTGGAGTCAGAGGCGCTGACAACCTGCGCTCCAGAAGGTATTCTGTGTGACAGCTTAGCAGGACAAAGCACCAAGGAAGATTACACAAAGGACACTCACTGTTGTCTGAGCATTGCACTGGATTGAAACACTGTACTCTGCACAGCAATGCAGCAGCTGGCCAGCTTCAAACAATGACATCCTGGCAGGAGGTCATCAATGCAGTATGTTGCACCAGAGAAACAGGTGCCAAGACATGCTGTTAGCTGTGTCGAATCGTGAGGATGACGCGCAACAAATAAATCTTGATGCTGACGCTAAACAGCATCCTATAATGGAGCATGCCATGTAGCACTGCATATACCACGCATCGCAGCTTGTCATGCAGCACAGTCCTTGGCTTTTGATGCAAAACGCCGTGAAGCCTGTGCACCAAGTCACAAGGCACAAAGCAGTGACAAGTCACTAGGCAAAACGCAGTGAAGCACGTGCACCAATACACAGTGAGCAGGTTGATCAGAGCAGCAGCACACCAGGTTGGGACAGAAGGAACCGCCGCCGGCTCCCAGACATCCCATCTGGCAGGATTGCGCCCAAAGGCAGTGACGGGAGCCACAGCCCTCTCCTTGACATTCCTCCAGAAGGTATGGGATGCTGGATCAAACAGCTGGGTCATGGGATGAGCCGTGTCCAGGAAGTCACTGCGTCAGCCATGCAGCCTTGTTAAGTAGGCTCAAATGTCACCGAAGCCAAGACATCACTGATAGCAGCATTACAGAAGCTGCAATGCACAGATCTCGACAGCATAACAGAAGCTGCAATGCTGTGCAGTTAAAAAACAGTCATGCCTGCTGCCTGATGCCAGCTGTGGTCTACATTGACATGCAGTCCTGACAGTTGTATACAGCTCAGTTACAAAACAAAATTGTGGTATGGACAGCAGTAGACACCAAGCTAGCTGCACATGGCCGCCACTGACAAGGTTCTGAAGCCTTGATTATTGACATAAAGAGCAATACAATGCAGCTTCCTCACTGCAGGTGGCATGATGTAACCCACCCGGTTTCAGCAGCTTTGGCAGTTCCAGCAGCCTCCACAGAGGCTAGGACCGCAGCAGCAAAGCGGTTGGGTGCAGGGCCTGAAGGGGGGGTGAGGTCGGCCTCCCCTGTATCTTCCCCTAGGGCTGCTACCTGCTCCAGCAGCTGAGCCACCTCCTGGTTGGTGCTGCGCAACTTAGGGTCACCACCCACTGCCTCAGCTGCAAGGCAGAGATGGTTCTCTTGGTCAATAGAGCTGCGAATACGCTTGTAGGCGGGGTCTTTTTGTTGCAAACATCTTGCAGTTCTTTGTTTTAGAGACTATGCAAAGATGTAGTTGTAGTGCATGACAACCCTTAAGAGTGTACAAACAGGTGAGTAAACGCAGATTACCATCAAGAAATGAGTACATATGTGAGCATGAGCAAAGTGACAATAGAAAGCTTGCACATTAGCAAGAATTTACACATCCAAGTGCCTGTAGCCTGCTTCACCCATGCAGAGCAAATGCAGAGGAAACAAATGACAACACTGATGCCACTTTGAGTGGCACAAAATAGCTAAGATCACATGCTTCATTCTAGGCTGAATTTCCACCTGCAGCCCAAAGGCGGGATGCTGCCCATTGCAAGGAAGCCTTGCTGCCCACAGCTGTGGCAAACTCCCCGCCGGTGGCCTGCGCCTGCCACTTGGCAGCTCCCAAGCGCAGCACGACCCGGCCTGGCAGATGGGTGGACAGCAGCCGCAGAATGCGCTTTGCCACATGTGCGTTCCCTCCCAAACGCGACAAGGACGCCATGATGATTGCCGCTATCAGACCACCCTGCATTCCAGAATCACAGTCTGTGGCGTTACCCCATTTGGACAGACTTGTGAAGGCAGAGGCCAAAGTCATGGTCACAAAATGTGCACACAAGCCTGTTAACACTGCTTTGTTTCATTGCTACATTTGATGCGCATCAGTTATGGAACAACTTGCAACAGCCCATGTCCAAGCATGCACTCAAGCACTAGGCTGCTCAATCACTACCTGCTAGGGCTGAGATGTGAGTGCATGCAACAGCAGACTGACTCATCTAACAGAGTGCCCATGCAGGCTCAGACTGACCTCAGCAGGAGTGGGGGTCTCGTCAGGCACCCTCTGAAAGGCTGGGCCCATTGGGTTGAGACAGGTTTCAGGATCCTGCAGTGTGAGGATGGCCTCGAGCACCATGGTGCACAGGCTGCCTGCGTCTGCACCCTGCCCTAGCACCGGCACCAAACGTCCTAGCAGCTGACCCAGGATATCTGCCAGCTTCAGGTCCAGGAAGGCAGCCTGTACAGCGGCTGCTTGATCAGGCATGCTCCAGCATGAGTATCAGACTGTGGCACTCATTGCAGGGGTGCATATTGCATCACTTAAGCTTGGCATGATGGCCTTGACTGTGTCTTGATCAAGTGTGCCAGTAATTACTGCATGACATGTAAGGGATGACACCGGATTACTTTGTGTTTGGGCACGGCTTTCAAATAGCGGTGGCGAGACAACAGCGCAAATCGCCCTGGCAAGCATATGCATGCATGTGAGTAGAGACAACACAGCTGCATGTTGTATGAGCTTGGCTAATGCATCTTACCATGCCTGCAGTGCAATGAATTGCCCTTTGCACAACAAGCGACAAGAACATGATATGACCCAAGCTCATGATGTTCCAGTCTACCTTGATGGGTGGGCGGTATGCTAGGGGTACAATGATCTCTAGCACACGTCTGAGTTCTGAGAGCGCAGCACGTGCTGTGAGGGCCTCATTGAGAGCCTTGGTAATGGGCTCGGCCAAGAAAACCCCCATGCCCCCTCCCAGGCCTGCACAGATACCAGACGCAAGGTGAAAGGACTAGCAGCTGCTGACTCAGTCATGTTGTACACAATGGTGTATGATGGTAGATGGAACCAGACGCACAGAGTGTCATTGCTGCAACACTAGTCATGCCTTTGTGTGCTTCAAATAAAATGACATTCCGGCTGACAACAGGATTGATCAAACAGCTGGTTGGTTGGTTGTTTGACTGAATGGTTGGTTGATTAAACAGGAAGCATGAGATGGCACATGCAGTCCTAAGTGGGTGCTTGCAGACCTGAAGCACGAGCCACCAGGCGGACCAGGGCTGCCCTGAACATACGGCTGTCTGAGGCAACAGCAGTAGTGACCATGTCCCTGAAATCTTGCTTCAGAGGTATGAGACCATTTGCCAGGGCCACCCTGTATTCCCTGTGGGTGGGTGGGGGGTGGGGCACACCCTTGCGCACTTGCACTGGGGGCCACTCAGATGGCAAGATGTCGCTGATCACGCATATGCGAGTATACATTTTGCCAGGCGCCTGTAGCACATGAATGATATCAGGCACTCGGACTTTGACCAAACGCGATGTGATCTTTGTCATTGACATGTCTTTGAAGATAAAGCAGATAAAGGCTTGGGTTGAATTGTCTCCAACCATGGCATTGCCCTGTGGGGCTTTTGCATCAGAACGGTCAACGCTGTGTGACTTGTTCAGGTCTGTACAATACAGGCCAATTGCAGTTGCCAGCAGGTAACAAACGTGCGCTACACACAACCAAAACATCTGCACACATTACAGGCAGCAAGCACCTGATTGGGGTCCACATTCCGTGTCATGGCTGCTGCCTTGGCACCAGCAAACACAGAGGGCAAAAGGGCAGGCTGCCAGTCAGGCTCATTGTTGTGTTTGTTCTTCTGTGATTGGTCCCACCATATCTTGAGGGCGCCTGTCAGGGCTTGCCGAGCCTGCGTGCAGGTCAGCATGCCGTGTTGATTCTTGGATTGGGAAGCATGCCGAGCTGATGGTGAGTTGGACAGCTATGCTCAAGGACTAGGGCATTGCAACATACTGTTGATGGTTCCTTGTGTGCACATGTCAGCTCCTGGTCCACAGTGCTGTGGGTGCTACCAACCTAACAAGCTTACAGCGATTTAGAAGGTCACATTATATGGATGACTTCCTTCTTTGCCTATTCAATTTAACGAAGAGACATGGTGAACTCAAGTCAGACAACAGGATGCTCCAGACACATGGATTGCCTAAAGTCTGACCCTGTCCTTTCCTGTTGACATGTTACTCTATGCCAAGTCATAGGACAACACAGTTGAGCACAGGCCCTAAAAGATCAGATCAAGCACTGTGTAAGTCAGAAGGATGCTTCCAAAAGCCCAAGTCTTGTGCAGCCCTCAAACCACAGAATGTATTACAAGGAGTGTGAATGATCTGGTTGTGGTTGCTGATGTAAGCTAACCTGAAGGACTTGTTGTGTCTCTGGGCCAGCTGCATTGCCGAGAGATGCTCCCAGGGATTCAGATGTGGTCACAATGGCCGCATGAGCCTCCAGCAAGCAGTCAAGCAGACTGATGCTCTTCAGTATGATGCTGCGCTGCTGCAGGCGTGCAAACAAGGCACGTGTGGCAATGCTAGCTGCCAGCACAAACTTCAAAACCTGCCACCTGAAGTCACATATCACACAGGCATTGAAAGTGGTGTGAACACACTCATCCAAGGCACATTGCCACTCAAACAAGAGAGTGAAGATGCATGATGTTGCAGGCCAGATACTCATCCTAAGGAACACAACTAGGACTTGATTACACTGTACCTGCTTGCTTGCCCTGGGCTTGATCAGGACAATTTGACACAGCAGTATCAAGGCATCCAGCAGTGCATCAAGCTGCAGGTAATGTAGGACACTCATGTACTCATTCTAAGGAACACATCTAGCAGCTGAAACACATTTGACCTTCAAGTTGAAGCTTGAGCTGTCCATAACAACTTCACATAGCAACATCAAGACACCCGGCGGTGCACCAAGGTGCAGGCAAAGTAAGACGATCGATCATGCATTCGCAAATTCATGCATTAGACACATGTGTTCCCCTGGGGTGAGGTATGTATTGCCATGTACCTATTGATAGCCTGCTTGGCATCCTCAATGGCATCACCACAGCCAACAGACCATAAGGCATCAGCCTGAGCTGCTGTGAGAAGCACAGTGCCTGTGCGCAGGGCCCTCTCCAGTGCCTGCATCACAGCCATGATGACTGCAGATGCCTTCTGTAAATGTGTTTCCACAGTCATTCTTCCGCCCTTGATTGCGCATCTTTGACTAACCTCACACACATACAGACCTGAGTAGCTCCCTGTATGAGGTCCTGTTGGCAGTCAGCGAACCAAGGACAACATGTGCTGATATGTTGTAAATCAGACTCCACTGCTCAAGCCAACCTTCGCAACTACAACCAGGATGTCTATTGCCTGTACTCACGCATGCAAAGCTTGGTAGCCTCTCTGTATCCTGACTGTGGTTACTCTTGCACGTACAGCGTATTAGACCTGAGTCAAGCCTGGCCAGTCTCTAGCCTTTGTTTTGTGCAGTGGCTGCAAACAAACAGGTTGCACACATGACAGCATGATGATTGCAAACATGGCATTCGTGATGTTGACAGCGCGTGAGGCAGGTAATCAGGGTTTGGATTACCTGCAAGGCATTGGCTTCTGTGGCAGCAACAGCATCACGGCTGGCATTCTCATGGCCCAGGACAGCAGACAGCAAATGAAGGCCCGCCTCTGCTGTATTGGACTTGCTGATGTCATGCATGAATTGCACTGCGGCTGCTGCTTCCACTACAAACACACCCTTGACATCTGCAATCAACAACAGGCTCAGTATTACTTGCCAACACCAATTGTTTACTAGCATTGGCAGTAGCACTCTAGTTTTGCCTTGATAACTTCCAGCTGCACAGATGTGTTCAGAGCTCAAGCTTCTGTTCAACAAAGTCTATTGCAGGTCACGCAATGATGTTGCAGATCTCTTGTTGAGAAGGATCAGTTCCTCATCCTGATGCCAAGGGATGTTGAGGGTCTTTAAGGGACTAGCATGCTCATGGAGAAGACTGTCATATATACTCAAGCCTATTGCCACTGCAGAGCTGAGATCAGGCTTGCTTGCATCAGAACTGGTATGAGGAACTGTGGCTGATGGGAGACAACAGGACATACCACTGTTTGCTAAGGGTGGAAGGAGACCAGTCAGGGTCTGAACCAGACTGGCAGGGCCCTTATCTGCCAGGGCCATTGCAGCTTGTGCCCTGGCCTGGAGTGCCTGCAGAGTGTGCCTCATGCGGGCCATGCCTGCAGTCAGCACCATTGTTAAGTCACTTCAAAACTTGGTCAGTGCTACTTACATGGTTGCTGTTTGCACTTCTGTAAGCTGTGTGCAGTTGATCAAGAGGTAATGCAAGGGCCGTTATGCAATCATCAAATCCAGTATGAACGACAGTCCTCAGCACAAAGCAGTGCTGCCAATGCTACACACAAGCAGAGCTTGAGAAAGCAGCAATGCAACTTGAGGACTGGGATTCAAGCTGTGTGTCATGCAATGCTTGACTTGATGCTGTATTTGCACCCTTGTGACTTGGGCAATCTTGCCTGTAGCAGTCAGCGCATCGGCTGCCAGCTTATCCAGATCAGAAGCGTGAGCAGCCCAGCAGGACAGCATGCTTGGGTGTTCATCACTTACAAACTCCAATAACAGCTGTGCTGCACACATGGAAGTCACGCTGAACATGGGCTGTGACTTGACTGGCTTTGCACCCTCCTTTTTGACTTCGACCTGCAGGTAATGACACATGATGTATGACAATCCAGAAGCTTTTCCGTCTTGCACATGGCACATGTGAGCTGACTCTTCCACAGCGCTCTGCACTGTGGATACAGCATGCTTTGACGCTTCTCATACAATTTCAATTTCAGATTTTGGTGCAGTATGTGATGACTTAGCAGCACAAGTGCTGGTGCGCTGATAAGGATGTGTCCCTGAAGATTGCAGACTGAGTGGGCCTGTTGCGAAAAGCGTGTCATGACTTACATGCATGAGAACCATCAATCTGTGCAGCGCCCCAGGCACTGCTGAAACTGCGACAGCCACAGCCTTCCTGCCAGCCACAGTGATAGACTGCTCACACAGGACCTGCAGGATTTCCTGTGTGGGAGCCTTGGCCTGGTAAGACCCAGGGGCCGAGACAGCAGCGTCCTGGCAAATCTGCTGAAGAGCTGTTATGGCACCAAGCGTCTCTGCCAGGGCAAAAGCAGAACTCTTGCTCCCGGTGGACCTGTGCATGTGAACAAGCCCCTTGGCTAAGCTGGACGAGGGTGCAGGGTAGAACGAGTTTGCTGCTCCTGGTGCGATTGCTGGTGCAATCATGCCAAATAGGGCAAGTTGGCAGCACAAGCATCAGCTGCTTGAAGCATTCACTCAATGACTCAAAGGCAGATGCAGATTGAGTCATTAGGTGAATTCGTCAACTCTGAGCCAGCTTGCAACAGGGTGTGACTAAGACTGAATTGGTCCAGGCATAGGGCATACAATTCTGCGTTTGCCCCACGCATGCTTGCACATGCCAAGCAGCTATCTACCTGTCTGATGGAATTAGGGCTGTAGTGGCATGCAGCAGATTTCCGCCCTTACAAAGCTGCAGTGTTGTACAAGTACAGCATTGCACAGTTGTAATGTCAAGAGTGGTATCATAAAGCGCAAAGGCATATGCTTCAGGGTAGGGTATACCTGGTGTGCAGGGCAGTAATGAGGCTTTGACTGGCCTCACGCTGCTGCACAAGGTATGCCACTCCAGACGGGGTACTCAGCAGCACTGCTAGCAATGCCTTGCAGCCTGCAGACAACATCTGAAGATTGACACAGTGTCTCACAAAGTGTGCTGCAGACCATGGCAAAGGAAGTTTGACGCTGCACATCCTGCAGGCTGTTTAAGCTTTTGACGCCAGGCCAATCATACTGCTGCTGTAAATTGCTCCAAGTAATGCAGTCAACTATAGCATTCAAGTTGTTGCACGTGCCAATTCAATGGCATGGGCAGAGGATAGCACACACAGCGCCAAAGATCTCAAAATGTAGTGGCATAGGTGTCCACCTGAAAGAAGGGGCTGCAGAAAAGCAGCCTCGACTTGAGGGCCTTTGGTCTGGGGTGGGAGTGTGCCAGTAGCAGTAAGGTGGGCTGCATGAAGGGACGGCACATGCAGAACTGCTGCCAGCAGCTCCAGCAACTGCCTGGAGGCAAAAGTGGTGACAGTGCAGGGATCTGGGGTAACCACCTCTGGCAAGTGCCCCTCTGCATGCACACAAGCATGACTTAAAGCCATACTGACAGGTGTGAAAATTGCATAACAGAGTGAATAGCTTTAGCAACATACAGCATTCAAACCTCTTGACTCAGCAGTGAAGCTGTTCAGACAGCAAATGTTGTCCTGTCCTGTGAGGAACTGCATGCACTTTGCATTGCACACTGCTGGTCAGTACAGATGACAAAAGTCTGGCTCAGATGGCAGTAGGACTGTGGTAAGCATATTTCGTCTGTCTGAACTGCTCATGAAACACAAGACGTGGAGCACGGATGAGTGGCAGGGCAGGCACCTTGCTTGTGAGCTGCAGCAGAGGGCATGAGTTCAGTAGTGGGGTCATCAGACTTCAACAGCTCCTCACTCAGGTCCACCAGATGGGTAGACAAGGTGTTGATGAGCTTGCTGACTTGAGCTGAGGTCAGCAGCTGTGCTCCACCGCTCATGTGGCCCTTCACCAGCTGCTCAGCCACCTCTGTTGTTTGTGCTGTCACGGCATACAAGCGCAGCCGCTTGAGTAGAGCAGACCCAATTGCCACTACCTGAACAGGACAGATCGCACTGGTTTGCAGCGATTGCGTCGCCGCAGAAGACATTGGGCTTGATGGCTGTCAGAGACGTTCTGTTCTGCAGCCATGCCTGCTCAGTGATGCAGAGTATGCCAGTGCCTGTGAGCACATCAAGACAGAGGCGCAGCACAGCTAAGCATTGACAGAAGAGCCTGACAGTGTCACATAATCAAAGGGTGCAGGCTACTACAGCATACGTGCATGACCTATTGTGCTACAACTCTATTGGTAACCACAAGCTGAAAGTGCATCCTCAGTCTTGCACACCTGGCGTGGCTGTGTGTCCAGCAGTTTGTCCACCAACTGAGAGTAGCAACCGTCAAATTGCTTGGCCTTGACCACAACCAGGCCTTTGGGCTTGGAGGGGGCAGGGGCAGGTACAGGGGTTGTGGCCAGTGATGGCCGCTCTTCCTCCCCTGGGTGTTGCCTGGCAGGGGCGGCCTCAGGGGATGCACGGTCTCTGGAGTGATGAGGTCGACTGTGGCGGCTGCGCTTGATTTTGTCAGACTCAGGCTCCCGGGAGCGAGAACGCTTTGACCTGTGCAGAGTGCCAAATGACTTTGTAAGCCTGGTCAGGCAAGATAGCAAGGCTTGCTGCTGGCAAACGCAGGGATCACTTGGCTGGACAGCAGGTGAATGCCCAGGTCAGCAGCTAGGTGGTGCTCACAGAAGGATTTGAGCTATAGCGCAGGGTCACCAACACAACAGGCCAGCAGCAAAACCGCAAAGGAGTTTTATGGGGTGTTGTTACGCTGCACATCCAAGCAATACAGCACTGGCATGTGGGAGGCTGTCAAACAGCATCTGCATGCAGGGCACAAGCAATGCACCACACCTTGAGTTGCGTTCCTTATGACGTCTGTCCCTGTCAGCATCTCTGTCTTTGCTGCGCTCCCTGCTGCGGTGGCTGTCACGGCTGTGCCTGTGCCGCTTCTCCTTGTCGCTTCTGCTGCGCCGGCTTTCCCTGCCATCATCATTTCTCCTATGCCTATCGCTGCTCTTGGCATGCTGATCTTTGCCCTCATCAGCGACCTCTGGTTTTCCTAAGCCACCACAGGTTGAGTGAGCGCGTGAGTGAGTGAGTGAGTGAGTGAAAGAGCGAGCGAGCGAGCGAGCGAGCGAGCAAGTGAGCCAGCAAGCCGCTGAGTGAGGGTGTGCCTCAACATTGAAAACCACTACCGTTCACCAAGTATGTACGCGGGTGGATGGGTGAGTAAGATAGCGTGCAAAGAGACATGTGGATAGCATTGCTGCATTTAGGCAAGTGAGGGAGGCATTGGGTGAGTTAGCAAGCAGATGCACATAACGATGCCTGGAATGTACCTGATGCACCTTCATCCTCTGGGCCCCGCCTGTCAATCTTTTTGCCAGAGCTGGTGGCATGCTCAGCATCAGACTCTGCTGCCTTCTGTGGGCTAGACTGCTTGCTGGCAGCTTCTGGGCCCTGTCCATCCTCGTCCCCCAGCTGGGACAGATGCTCTGGCGTCTCTGCCATCATCTCATCTACTTTGCCACCTGCCAATTCAGCACCTGTCCTTTGAACACAAGCAGTCACACAAGCAGTCTTGACAGCTCACAACAGGAGTGCACAAGAGCGTGTCTGTCTTGGGCTGGCCAGACATGCCATTCAAGTGACACTTCACAGGCAGCAGCACAAATTTGCGTCCCTCAATTGCGCACATCCTCTGCATCTGACAGATGATGTCAGATGCGTCTGACAAGCGTGGGATCATTCTGGTGGGAACGCTGCATGTGGTCAAACATGTGTTCACCTGTCTCAGGCATGTCCCACTCATCTGCATCTTCAGTGGGTTGACGCCTTTCAGGGCTTTGCTGAGACCCTCCATCCTGACTGCCCCTCTGGGCTTTGGCCTCACCCTCGCCCTCTGCATTGTCACCAGCATCAGCCTTGAGCTGCTGCTGGTCAGCTTCTTCAGGCTGGTTACCCTCTTTATGCTGCTGTTGCTCCATAGGAAAGCCTGCTTGACCGTGCTCATCATTGTCAAGATAGTGCTGCTGGTCATCATTTGCCCCACTGTAATGCTCATCCTGGTCCTGATCCTCCATGTCATACTCCTCTGGATGTTCATGCCCAGATGCTTCATAGCTGTCATTATATTGGGCTACATCCTGGTTCTGCTCATCATCATCATACTCGACCAAGGGCTGTTCTTCTTGATCGCTGCCTTGAACCTGACTGGTCTCAGGCAGCTGCTCGCTGTCTTTGCTGTGCCCTTCATGATGATGACCAGATGCAACACAATCTTGGGCATCATTCTCTGTTGGCTCAGCCTTCACATCCCCATCTTGCTGCTGCTGTGATGAACGGCCTCTGCTGGCTTCTGTGCTGAGGCCCCGTTCAGACTTGACACCAAGGGCTGTGCCAGCTGCAGCCCTACGCTGAGCATGTTTGGCCCCTAGGGAGGCTGCAGTGGCTTGTGCAGCCTGGACAACTTCATCTGATAGCTCTGGAGCCTCAACCCAGCCTAAGGCAGCCTCACAGGCGAATGCACCAGCAGATCTTGTCAGCAGCTCTGCTGCTGTGATGGCATACCGCACCACAGCCTTTGGTGGACGCAGCAGCGTCAGCACAGAAGCAAGGGCCAGCATCCCCTGAGCAGCTATGAAGTGGCTGGCATGCCTGCAATAACATGGTAAGTAGGCTCACCTTGGGGAAAGTGTGCTTTGATTCCAACCTACCAATGTCCGTGAGATTGAGCTGTAAATTCGTGAATAGGCTCTCAATGCGTTCTGATCAAATGCGGCATTTTGCTGTGGCATCTGGCATGAGGATTCATTGCCCTTTCTTCACTGACTTGCCTTGCAAGATGCATGCATACATACTTCCATCGCGAACAATCCGCAAAGTCAAGTTCAGTATGCTGCAGCGCAATCAGAAGAATTGGGAATTGTGTGTCATGCACACCTTGGGCAAGAGGCTACAACAACAGCAGCTGCCAAGCCTGCCAGACCAAAGTCAGCAGCTGCTGATGAGGCATACGCTCCTCCCAAGACTCCACACCACTCTGCTGCCATGTAGGCTGCACACTCCCCTATGGCTGCTTCATTCACAGTCTCTGCCTCCTGGCCTGACTGTGCTGTGAGGTCTGCCGCTGGCAAACTGTCCAAACGCTCATCCAAGTCCATGAACATGCCATCTGCCATGCCAGCAAGAGTGCTGTTTCCCACCAGATCCACTTCTGGCTCTTCCTTGACGTCTGCATCGGGGGCTGCTGCATCTGTGACGGTGACAACTTCCCCGCGCACCACAGGGGACTTGCGGATTGCTGCTTGGCAAACGTTCTCAGCAGCTGTCAGGATGGCTTGCAGCTGGGCCTTGTCCAAGGGCTGAAAACGCATGGCCTGCTCAAAGGTGCGCACGCTTGCCCAGCGTGGCAGCATGCTCTGTAGAGCTTGAGTGGCTGGTGGTGGTAGTGATAGGAAAGGTGGGGTGAAAGGCAAGGGGGGAGGCAGTATGCTGGCTGGGGAGGAAGCGCTTGCTGGATCTGTAGCAATGACAGCTGCTAACTGACTGGTTGCCGCATCAGTGAGCTCTGCAGTGTCCTGCAGGTGTTCTCATGCATGGTTAGAACTAGCATGCGCAGTGCAAGATTTGCAACAGGAAGCAGGTCAGAACCTTGTCATGACTGCCAGGCAGTGTTGAAGAGGCTCATGAGCTGCAGCGGGACTTACCTTGACAGCAGAACCAGCTGGCAGCGCCCAACCATAGACCGCTAGTGGCAGTGTCTGATACTGGCCGCGCAGTAACAACTGCTTGGTGAAGATTGGCTGCACACAGCACATGCTCAGTCACTGGCCAAGTAGCAGTGTGAAACAGAGTTACTAACTTTATGCTTACCTCCACCCGCACAGCTCGCGTTCCACTGTCTGGCAGGTTGCAGTGCTCTGCAACGCAGGCATACCGGCTGCCTGATAGGGTGTGTAAGTCATGCGCAAAGACATGCACATGTGGCAAATCTGTGAGGCTGCCAGTGCCAGGAGCTGCTCCAATCTTGACGCCTGTTAGGCAGATAATGTTTGGAAAATGGACCTGCAGAGACAAGTCAGTGACATGCGTACTCGCAATAACTGCGAGTAAAGTGTCTGGGGCAATGTAAAGCTGAACTTTCAGTTAATGAGCACCTCCTCAACATGATCACCAAACTTGTCGTGCGTGAGAATGCGCTTGAATAACACAACATCTTTATGAACTTTGGCCTCCATGTTATGACCGAAGTGGCGGTGGAGCGGCAGCTAGGTATGCATGATCAGAAAAAGCGACGAAGTCGACAGCTGCACTGAATCAAGCCGGTCAAGGATAGAGACGTCAACACAATTCGAGACACCAACGACTGTTTTATCGGAAAGCTAGACCGCATTGTCTTCTCGACTTTCCGAGCTTGCTGACGCTGCTTGTTCGTCTCAACTGTCCTGACCTGAGTATATGCTGTCTGTAGCCCGTAGCCAGGGTCTGTAGCTGTGCGCTATCGCGAGTCTGACTGGCCTGGCCTGGATCACAACGGAGCCAATTCAAAGCGTCACGTTGTTCGAACAAAGGGCGTTCGATGGCGGGGCCGGCTTCACTCTTGCACACCAGCGTCTTGGCCAGCAGATCGCTAGCTTTTAGTCCCACCAGACGTGTTGGTCCTCTAGGATTCACCTCGTCTGCTCATCGCAGCATCGGCAGGCAAGCCAACAGTGCGTCATTCAGTCCAGCCAAGAATGATCAGTCGCTGCGCAAGACACTTCAGATTGTGGCTGCTCGCACCGAGAGCGCTGACTTGCCGCTAGGAGACACTGTACCTGATTTTCAGGTACTCCAGTGGTTAATGAGCGACCTTGTTCGATGTGTGCCTTGCACCTGCACATGGTACACGTTCACAATTGTTCATCAGTAGCCCTGCTCTGCAGCTCCTCGAACCGTTGACTGGGGAGTTGAGGCACTTGCATTATACCAGCGGCTCAAAAGGGACACTCATTGTTTTCATGTGCAACCATTGTCCATTTGTAATCCACCTGCGAGGTCGGTTGTATGTAGCATTACTCCAGTGTTGAATTCTCCTTTGCAGCGATCAAGATGCTATACTGCACTGTAGATGCTCTTGTCCAGCTTGCGAAGGACATCAAATCACATGGAATAGAAACAATAGGCATATCATCAAACTCAGTCATCACACATCCACAAGATGGTCCTGATAAAATGGCTGAGGACGCTCAAAATTTTGGTATGCCTCATTTTGTTGCATTGGAGTCCAATTGCCTCTGAATGGCATGCCTCTGAAGATCAACATATCTTCAAGCTGTATGGCATGTGGCTCAGTATTTCGACCTATTTACAGGTTACCCTTTCCGATATCTGTATGATGAGTCTCAAGAAGTTGCTCGAGCGTACAAGGCTGCCTGCACACCTGAGTTTTACCTGGCAGATGCCAATCTGAAGCTTTTCTATCATGGCCAATTTGACAATTCTCGCCCGTCAAATGATGTATTGGTCACTGGTAGGTCCGAAGATGTGTTTCATACGCGGGATGTGCAGGCGTATCAAACTGTCATTTTAGGGCACATTTACTTGCCCTCCTCCCCCTTAGGAAGCTGCAGTGCATGCTGTCAGTGTGAGACAAGTCAGGTCGCAACTTTGTTTCTTTGATGCTTAGCCATGCTTAACCATTGATAAATTCTGTCAGTTGTCATGTAAGCAGGGCATGTGACCACTTGCCATCGTGCAGGGGATGATGTCAAAAAAGCTGTAGACAGCCTGCTCAAAGGGGAGGCATTGATGCAGCCTGTGCGTTCAAGCATGGGGTGTGGTATCAAATGGCACCCTGCCAAGCAAGTGGCTTTGAAGAAAAGCATTTCTTGAAAATACATAACTACAGACTCAGTACCCTTAATAAGTTGATCCAGGACCGGTCCAGTCACCTCAGATACATTTTCCCAACACACATACATGTTGCTCTGGATGTCCAGATCTGCCAAACCTTGTTGGATGCCTGATAAATTGGTCCAGGACCTCAGATATATGACTGCGTCAGAGTTGGGCTGCACAATGCATTGAAATGCATCTTGGAGGTTAGGGAGTTTTCTACAGCTTCAGATCGCAGAGCACAATAGCATTGCCATAACGCCCTATTGTGTGCTCTGCGATCTTGTGGGATTTTCGTCGTTAACGCAGCCTGCTGATGCCCTTTGGCCAGCTTGTGATAGGTCCAGCTGGCAGCGGAAAAACAACGTATTGCAATGGCATGCAGCAGTACCTCACACTACTTGGCCGCAAAACAGTGGTAGTCAACTTGGATCCAGCCAACGACTCTTTGCCCTATGAGTGCGTGATTGACATAAGCGAACTTGTGTCCCTGCAAGAGGTGCAGGAGAACCTCAATCTTGGACCGAACGGAGGTGATGAACTGATCTCGACTGTGGCATAGCAGTGACGTCCAGAGTACACTTGCTCGTGATGTGTTGTTTGAGTTCACGAGTGCACGAGATGCCGAGGAATGTCGCGGGGCTGCAGGTTTGGTGTACTGCTTGGACTACTTGGACAGTAACTTAGACTGGCTGCAGGAGAAGCTTGCGCTTGTCCAGAACGGTATCAATGGGCAATCAGCATGACAGCCTGCGATTTCCCACTCACTATGCCCCATGCCAAGATAGTTTCACTGTGCAGATGATGTTTCATACGTGCTTTTTGACCTACCAGGCCAGGTGGAAATCTTCACTTTGCATGACAACCTGCGGCACATTGTAGACACAATCACCAACAAATGGGACTACAGGTGAGCTGCATGTCTCAAAGTCTTTTGGCATCGACTTATTTAATGAAGAATGATTGATTCCCAACTGCGCCCTCCCTCATATTACCTGTTCAATTTACCTACATGAGCATCACCAGGGACCTTATTGCATCTCTTGTTTGTGCAAACATTGCAAACTAGCATAAGGTTTGTCTCCATACGCAAATTGTCAAGATGTGAGTATGCATGTACGTTGTTTCCACATAATGATATCATGTTTCGATGTAATGGTGTCACGTATTTGCAGGCTTGCTGCTGTGCACCTGGTGGATGCGCACCTATGCACTGACCCAGCCAAGTACATCAGTGCATTGCTGCTGTCTCTGTCCACTATGCTGCATCTGGAGCTTCCCCATGTGAACCTACTGTCCAAGATAGACCTCATAGAACAGTATGGCAAGCTGCAGTTCAACCTAGACTTCTATACCGAGGTGAGCTGTATGCCCACTTTTGCATGTGACCAAGACTATGCTACGGTCTCTATCACACTCCTTGGGGCACTGTTGGGGGACCTCATCGCAATCATGCACGTGCTTACTTGCGTAATTTAATGCCAGTGAACAGGCTTCCTGCCAACTGTGTGCTATAATACAGGTGCAAGACCTGTCGTATCTGGTGCAAGCTATGGGTAATGATGCTTTCTCCAAGCGGTATAGGAAGCTCAGTCAAGGCCTGTGTGAGGTAAGTTCTGCGCCAGCCTTCATGATGGTCCAGCAACAAGAGCCAGGCATCCTGTTCTCATGGCACAGGTCTTCATCAAAACAGGCAATGGACACGTGATGTGATGCATAGTTCTGGTGACTGCTAACATATCTCCCTTCCAGAATGTATCTGCTCAACAATGGCTGTGCGCACGCCCTGGCTAAATGTTCTGTTGCAGCCATGCATGCAAAGTAGACACTTGCATTGCAGGTGGTTGAGGATTATGGGTTATTAAACTTCACTCCTTTGGCAATAGAAGACAAAGAGAGTGTACAGCATGTGCTGTCCCTGATAGACAAAGCAAATGGCCATGTGTTTGCTGGTCTGGCATCTGGACAAAGTCCATACCCTGCTGAGTTTGTATACGGAGCAGGCTTGACTGCTGCAGACACAGGCGACATGGTCAGCAACTTCGAAGAGAAGTATGTTGTCAAATCAGTGCAGGAGCGCATTCCTGCAGCGTGAACTTGCGATTTGGTGGTTGTTGTGTGCATTGCAACTTGCGGAACAGCTATATGTTGAAGTGTATGAGAGTGTCTAGTCCCCTCGGGTGTGGCAACGGCGTAAGCCATTTATGTGTTCACCAAAAGGCTATGCATCAGCAGTGCTAATCAGATGTTCTCCCCAAGCTTCTCCCCTTGTCACAGCTGTGCACTAGTGCAAACCGTGCTAAGAGCTTCAACAACTGCTCAAATTGCATTTTGTAAAGTTGGTCATGCTTGGTTGTGTCTGAATCACTGTAGCTGTGATGAGCTCAAACATAAAGCTACCTCCAACTCATATCATACACCAAATATGGTCAACAATGTTGATTTCCAATGTTACGAAACGTCTGTTTTGTGTGGTCACTCACTACTGCACAAGACCATGCTGTCTGCCCTTCGAGGCAGCGTACCGGTACAGGGCTCCTTCATTGCAGATGTCTAGCACTTTTTCCTGATTATGATCTAGTCACCACTGGTTGCAGACTTGCAATTGGTGGAAAAGTTCAGTCGGCGTGGGGAGAGGGGTCAACAGCAGGGTTGTAGATGAATGCAGCTGGTACTGCGTAGTTTGCGGCAGCCAGCATATTGTACGAATTGCAACATTGTCTTGCCAAATGCGTTTGAATGAGCAGCCAGCCACAGCCGGATGTATAAAACAGACCACTCCAGGTCTTACACTCCCTGCTCTGATTTTGATACAGTCATGACTGTGTGAATACACAGAAGCCAACCAGGCTTTGTGCCGCGAGGAGGCCAGCTCAAAGCCAATTGGTGCTGTATGGCACAGCACTCAAGTAATTATGCATGTTATGGTGAGCGTTTTTGTAAGTCATTTACTAGGCAATGCCTGTTGAACCTGGCCAATTCACAAATATATGCCACCCAGATGAAAGACGTCCTTGCTGCTCTTGGAAAGCAAATGCACTCTCAACCTGCGTTCTCCCCTAGTTCAGCTATTCTAGCCCATAGAGGCACTACACAGTGCTGCTCTTCTTGCCGGTCACAGGGTCTTCTTTCAGCATGTATCCAGTGTATAGGTTGTCTTCTTGGAATGTGGCTGCAGCTACCGCTTGGACATCTGCAGCTGTCAGCTGGTCCACTTGTTCAAGGTCAGATAGCAGCTTCTTCCAGCTTCCAGCATTGACATGATATGAGCACAGTGCTGATGCCATGTTTGTATTGGACCGTATACCATCAACGAGGGTCAGCTTTGTGGCCTGCAGGACAAAACAGAATGCAAACACAAGCAGCATAAACAAGCAGCGGCGGCCTTCAGCATGCATATGCAGCAGAAGCATCTGAGAGACTTCCTTGAAAGACTGCCCCAAACCTAGACTGCATAGAGTCATGCAGACAAGCCTACAAACGCATGCACACATGCTGTCATGCGATGACACTGGTGCTACAGACATAGCACAGACATGCAAGTGTTGCAAGCAATGCACCACCATCACAATGAGCCTGCTCAAGCACCATCCCAACATCCAGCTCAACATTGCCCTACCTTCTTGATGCGTGCCATTTCCTTGGCAGAGGGTCCAATGTGTATGAGCCCTTGAGTCTCCTTCTGGAAAGCTTTGTCCAGGGTCTGCAGGCTGACTCCACTGCTGGGCTGACCAAACAGGACCAGTGCATTGGGGTGCTTCTCGCCAGGGTAGCTGGGCACTGCATTGGCGTGATACGCCTGCCCTTTTTCAACTAACTGAGTATACAGCCTGGAGGTTCTTGACCCGCTCAACAGATCACTGCAGTCACACATACACACACAGAAGTTGCTGCAGGTGCATGCAGCTGGGAAGCTTCTGCATTAGAAAACAAGCATGCAAATCTTGTGTGGGCATCTTTGTGTGATCAGTCCATTACCGATGAACACAGGGCAATTTGACAGCATAGTGAATGTGCAGATGGTGTGTATCAGCAGCATAAGCTGCATACTGCACAGTGTGCAAACACCTTATCGTGCAGATGGCTGGTGACTCTGAATGATGCATGTAATGACCTTGCCGCTCAGACAGATACTCGACATACGCTTCATAGCAGTAAGCAAAATGCAACAGCTTGCAATGAGAACGAACAGCCATTAAACTATTTACAGAACCACAACATTGCCACTTTTGGCACAAACACAGCAGCCTGAGTGCAGACTCCAGCCAGGAACAGCCGGGAGTTAGGCATACAGCTGCAAACATGACAGGGACTGACCAGATGATGTCCAGAAGCACAGCGTCTTTGCTGGTCATGGAGGGGCGATAGTAGGCCTGCATGAGCAGAGGCCCAGCCTTGGAGCCCTGCTCAAAGTGCCTGGACCCCCCTTCAGGCCTGGGCAGGGGCTCTGTGTCGGAGGGGGACCCTGCCTGAGGCAAGCTGCTCATGCTCTGCCACCCCCCAAAGTACTTCTCTGCTAGCTTTTGTACCTGTCAAGATGCATGCAACATGTTGGCATGATGTTTTCCTGAACTGAATTGGACAAGAGAAGGTCAGATGTATGACTATGGTTAGTCACTCTTGTCAACAAAACACATGTTACGGGACAGTACATATCGCACAAATGCAAATGCGTCAGATGGACAAAGCACAGACACACCAGTGCTCAGTGACGCACAGTGCTCATTGACTGTCAACAGGGTACCCACTGATGTTGTCATTCAGCAAGAAGACAGTGACTCACCACATCCACATGCACATCTCCCACAACAGCGATGCTGAGCCTCTGAGGGCCGTAGTGCTCATTGAAGAAGGACTGAACCTCTCTACGGCCAAGAAGGGCCAAATCTGCAGGGTAGCCAATGACAGGCCGCCGGTAGTTGTTAGTCATGGCTTGTGCTGCAAAGCTCTCTTGGAATTTGCCCATGGGTGAGTCGTCCACACGCATGCGTCTCTCCTCGAATACGACACGTTTTTCGCTGTACAGCTCTCTAAACACTGGAGCCTGCATGACAAATGGTTGGATGGCAGTATAGCCGGCTTGAATTTTGTGATACACATCAACAAAGCTGCCCATCGACACAGGAGTTGCAATTGAAACTGTGCATGCTGCTCACAGCTTCAGTAGAAGTGAAAGCAATGAAGGACTGGTGGATGAGACAAGCTGCCTTTGACTATCTGTTCAGGTTTCTGCTGCCTGATGATCGAGGATGGCATCAGTTTGCGTGATTAAGCTATGGCACCTTGCACTGTGACTGACCCGGAATCGTTCTGCTTCAAGAGCAAACCACAGCTCTAGCTTGTTGGCTGGCATGGCCATAAAGTATCGTGTGGCATCATGTGAGGTGGTGGCGTTCAGCCCTGCTGCCCCTGCTTGAGACAGAGTTGCTCCAAATTCATTGGGGATGCTGAAAGCTGCTGCCTGCTCTTCTAGCTTCTGCATTTGGTCATTCAGCTTCTGGGCCAGCGCCACTCTGCCAGATGCCTCAGCTTCTTTCATGGAGTAGAAGACTGCAGAAACATCATGACAATGATGATGACAATGACAATGACAACGACAATGATCATGACAATGGTATCATAATGACAATGGTGAGCGTCACTATTATGCACAGCCGTTTGGTCTTCTGAGGACTGCGGTGCATGGCAGATAGCGAGCAGCATGCTTGGCATGCTTGTAAGCAGCGGCTGTGAGCAAGTAGCAACACATTCATGCTGCTTGGTTGGGCAGTGCATGTGGTGCCTAAGATCTATGTTTGCGTTGGCTGCTTGAAATCGCCCTGAATTAGGTGGGGCTGTGGTGCAATGCATGTGCAGGACAGGAACATAGTGTCTATGCAAAATAGGGCTTGATGAGCTATGCAGGATATGGAACAGCAAATACAAAGCCAGTCAGCACAAGGTCCACCAAGCAGCACAAACAACAGAAGTTTCACGCATGCTGGCATGTGCAGAAAAGATGGCAAGTACCCTCATCAAGGGCTCCAAGGATAGGGGCTTCTTTAGCATAATCTTTTGTTCCAATGCGAGGGCTGCCTGCACAATGTAAGCACTGTGGCAGACAGTGCCAAATGTGCTAATAGACTTTGCGTGCATGGCACTGCAACACACGACTGTGACTTGTTGGTCACCTTTGAAAGCCATGTGCTCCAACAAATGTGCAATACCTACAGGAATACACAGGCTCAGGCATGCCCAAAGACACAAAAGGCTACAAATGTCTGGACATTGCAGACAGGCATATGCACCTGTTTGCCCATCAACCTCATCAAAGGCTCCGACATCTGCATATGTGTGGCAGGAGACAATAGGAGCAATGCTGCGCTCCAAGGCAATGAAATGCAGTCCATTGCTGAGCGTGAACTCTTGCACGCGGGCCTCTAAGCTCTGAGACAAATCTTCGCTGCCTGCCACCACAGAAGCGTTTCTGATCGAAATTCGACAAGCTTTTGCACCTGCTCAGCTGCCGGCAGGCTATTTGACGATATTTTGAGTGACACCTTTCGAGAAGCCTTGCTGCTGGGTCGCCAGAGAGCTGGACGGCTGACACGCGCTTGCTGCCAGGATGCCTCCGGTGGCCAAGACCGCTTCTCTTCGGTTGAGCTCCGGCCTCGCAGTCGTAGATTGCTTGGATTCATCTTGAACACCAGAAACTGTGCTTGATCTCGATTCAGTTGCCGACCGCCTGCTGGGTATTGTAAGCTTTCGCACTGGATCAGCAAGTTTCGCGCGGTGGCATGTGTATGTTTGTGCAGACCGCCCGCCAAAACCTGTGATCATAGATGATTCGCTATTTTGGTGACAGCATAGTAGTGATCCCCGCACATTGCGCTGCGCGATTTGGAATCAAAAGCTGTTGTGGGGTTGTGGCGTTTGGTGTTGGCGTTACCCTGACAAAGGTTTAAGCTAAATGAAATGATTTATTTCATTTAGCACCTTACAGTCTGGGGTGTGGAGCCAGTTGTGACTCATCAGACATCCTGGCTTGAAAGCATAGGTGTATGTGGTGTGCAACAAAACCAAGCTGGTGGGAATTCTGCTCGAAAAAGAGCCTAAGGTCCCGTTGTTGGTAGTTTGGGCCAATTAATGAGAAATGCTGACCTCTAATGATGCTGTAAAAAGGGCAGTCAAAAAGGAAATGTTGCTCGTCTTCAACCGCTTGCATAGAACAGTGACGACAAACACGTTGTTCTCTAGGTGGTTTGGGCACCTGGTCAGCGGCTCAAGGCTTGGGCTCAAATTTACAACGTGTAACGAGATATGCTAATGACTGTGACGCCCGTCACTGTGTCGACGTCCCTGCTTTTTGCTTGCATGCAACCCGTTTGTTCCGGAGAAAACTTTCATGCCAACAACCTGTCAAAGTCTGTTCCTCATGTTGACGATTAGCATAAACCAGTGTTCTGTAACCCACTTCAGATTACCCACGTGTGTTGCACGTGTGCGTAATCCCTAAAGCCTACTGAAAACCGCAGGTTATGACGACTGTGATTTCCCAAAGGCAGGCGCAGCTGTCATGACGATGGCTTCCCTTGGCTATAATACACAAGCTATCAGTTCTGATTGCCAACAACAGCTGTGACTATGGTATAATGCCCTGATAATACATGCTAAGATTTGCTCTAGTGTCGTGAACACTGAAGCTGACTACCGTCCAAGCGCAATATACAAAGAGCAGATGAAGATGCTGCCACTCCCCTCGTCCCACACTGTCCTATCATGACGCATCACTCAAATGCTCAATAAGCGCATGGGCACTGTCTAAGTCACTATTCTCTGTTGTGGCAAAGTCTGTGAAGGTCACATGCTTCTCAGAGCCATACTCAATCATCAAACTAGCGCTGTCTCCTGCAATAGCGCATGGAAATTGTCAAAGGCATTGTTGGGTACCACTACAAAGCACATAGTGACAGCTTCTGAATGTTCAGATGATCATTATGCAGAACAAGGGTAGCAACAGCTGGGACAGGCTGGCCCCCCATCAGGCAACAAGAGTATCAGACACTTTGATTGGCCAAGGAGATCAACACTGCTATGTTGTCAGTGATGGCAGTCGAATCAACCGGCAGTTGGTGTGCACACTGTGGGTAAACTGAACAGGTGCCTTGCACGCTTGTCAGTATCTGTAAAAGATCTCCTGATACTTTGCCAACAGCAGGCCAATGAAAGGATGTTCAAAGTGAGATGCTGTGCATGCCTCCTTTACAGCTTCACTGGAACAGCAAACGCAAAGCAATACTGCCAGCATCAAGTCTAGTGACTGTAGCAAGGCATTACCTCTCTTCTTGGGCTGGATCTTGTTGGAGGCCTTGACTTGGCCATGCTGCACCTTGACCACAATCTCCTGTCCATCTCGAGTGCAAGAACTAAAGCAGGTGTGCTGGGCTGTAATATACAGGGTGCCCGGGAAAGGCAGCTGCAGTTGAAAACACCACATTGTTACCTCTTCAACCAGTCAGCGACTTTGGCAATAAAGCAATGAAGGCAGTCAACAGCTTCAAGCTTGTGACAGCAGCTGGCAAGGTTTCTGATGCTCAACGCAATGCGTAGCATATGAAAGAGCTCATGTTGCCCAGGATATGACCGGATACATGGCATATGTTGGCAGCACTGTTTCGACTGTGTCTGTCACACACTTGATGCATTGCATTCCTGAACAGCATGGCAAAGATGATGTCTTGCCATCTGATGTAGTGTCGATTGCATAGGCAGGACCAACCTGCTGTTCTGGGGTGAATTCATTGTGAGAGCAGGTGTAGGTCTGCAACAGGGCACAAGCAAAGCGCTCCAGCAGCTCCTCAGACGGCTCCAGATCAAACAGCTCAGTCAGCTCTGAGCTGCCCTGCATCATTGCATGCAACACTCAGGATTTAAGTTGCTTGGGCACAGCTGGCTGGCTTGTCATGTCCCTGACTTCCAAATTTCAGGACAGACTAGAGTACATAATGATCCTGTACTTTCATATGGAGCAGCATACACACCTTAGAGACAGCTGCCTGTTAGTGTTGCGTAGCACAGGGTAGGCAGGTTGGGCTGCAGTGGTAGACATCATATGGTCGGAAAATACTTGCTGTATGCTGATGCTCGGGTTACCTGCTGAGCTTCTGTAGCAGAGCGTGCAGATGTGGTGGATGGCTGGGAGGGCTTGGGCACACCTGGGTCCAGGTTGGCCCACCAGCTGCTGACATCATTGGCAATGGAGAACATCCCCTTCTTTGCCTCATTGGCACCACCTAGCAGCTGAACAGGAATAACAAGATGTGTCAATCATGGGCCAGTTGGGAAAGAACCTGTCTTGCAGGAAGAGTACCACTTGCATGACTTACGACTGCAGAATTTCCTGTGTCAGCCACCCGCCCTGTGTCAGTGTAAGAGCAAGAACATTCTGCATCAGGACAAGCGTGTTACATGGCAAGGCATGTCTGGTGAGAAGTGAATTGCAAGCACCTTTGTTGACACATCCTTGAGATTAAGATTGTTCACCGTGGCAGCTGCAAGGGCTGCAGCTTTCTGAGCAGCATGCTCTGCATCTTTGAAGGGGTCAAAGTCTTTTGGGTTGTCCCCAGCCAGGTCATGAGCTTTAGCCTCTTGAGCTGCATTCAGAGATGCAGCCATGTTGCTTCAGGCTTGGCACAAAGCCCTACCGTAGTGTTGATGCAGCGTTCCAGCTCAACTTACCTGCGTGGGATTTGACCTCTGCGTTCCCTCTCCAGCTGATGTTTGCGGAATCGCCCTCAATAGGATCATGCAACTCACGCAAGGAGACGTCTTTCTTGTCATTGGGCTGAATCATGTCATTGTCATCATCAATCATGTGCATGGCAGCTGGCTTTGCGTTTGGTGCAGGAGGGCGCCCAACTGTTTTTGCCTTTGAGCCTGATTCTGCTTTTTGTGAAATAGCTGGTGCAGGCACAGGCTTCTGGGGGCGATCCTCCTCAGAGTCTGAACTGGTGTGGCGGTCCAAATCCTCGAGTCTTACTTCCTCAAAGCTTGAAGCCTGAGACAGTTGACCGATGCTTGCAGCCCTTCGTGTGGAAGCGAGTAAAGGGTTTTGCGGAGGGTCACGGATTGGCATTATACCTCAAGATTGCCTTGACGTGCCAGCTGTCCCTGCTTGAGGAGCAAGCTGCAAGCAGGAATGTCGCTGAGACAGTGGTATTCTCGTTCAGATCAACATGTACCCGGGAGTCTGAGTCAGAACCTTTCACGGACGGAAACCACTCAAATCAAGAGCCGCACTCATTTTACAATCCACGCAGCTTTGCAAGACCAAGGGCAAGACGAGCAGCAGCAGGCTGAAAAGCGGACTTGCCTAGCGAAACGTTGTATGCTTCCAAAGCCCAGGTCTTCCGTGCGACGACCTCACAGTGTGTTGCAAAATCCCTGAAGGTATACACGCTCGATATGAATAGGTTACCTTGGCTGCGTTCGCGACAAGACTTCTTTGTACAGCAAAGTTGTGGTCGTCAGCTTGGCTTTGCTTCTCGCAAGAGTGGTCCCAAGAGCAATCCCCACGGAGCTTGTCGATCACCGAACGTTGGCTCACACCGCACTGCGATGCGATGAAGACGAGGACACTGCGCGTAAGGTTGTGCCGAGGCAGAAGACATCCATTGGGAATTGCTACACAGCCACTCGACTGTGTATTACAAGGTGATTTCAGTTGGTAAAATAGGGGCTGAAATATGAAGTAGCGTTGACTGCCATAGCAGGCAGCAGCACTTAGCATGTTGTCTAGAAGCACTAAGTGTGGCACTACGGTGTTTGTGATAGCTTCTACCCTTCGC
>JAABUP010000754.1_pt1 | contig 69784 bp, 71 predicted proteins | sample 5559201 | NCBI WGS metagenome assembly JAABUP01 (sample SAMN10711887, study PRJNA513373) | rock metagenome | isolation source: Antarctica rocks | place: Antarctica | reverse complement strand
ACACTCAGCCCTATAGGGCTGAGGTGCGGGATCGCTCTGTACATAGTTGACCTCTCGTACCTCCATAGATCAATAACAGTCAACCTCATGATGTTCCTATTGACCATCTATCAAACCTATTCCAAAGAAAAGCGAAGTGGAGGCCATGTTTGCTGCCCTCGACGAGCTTGAGAACAAGTACCCATTCCTGAAACGCCCTGCCAAAACAGCTCCTCAGATCTTGGAGGAGTATCTGGAATCTCGGCGGGAGTTTTCTGAAAGCTACGAGAGAGATAGGATTTGGGTTAGACGTGGAGAGGAGATTGAGAAGGGTGACGAATTGGATGCAACGTGATTCAGCTCGATCATCACAATGACAGATGCCTATACAGTCTTCGATTTTAGTACGTATTCGACCAATTAGCCAGTCCAACACCATAACAGCTGATGATATTTGTAGAGTCTGTCGACGATGATGGAGAAATCTCCTCGGTACTGAACGTCCATGGCTCAGAAATTCAACTTGGAGATCTTCAAGACGTCCTCAGATCTTTTATAACAAATGTCAACGATGGTTGTTTTCGACCACCGTATGGACCCAGGCTCCCCGCTTGGCGCTGCTTACAGCACTCTCTGGAAAACATTCCATCAGCGGCTCATGTCGAACAAGGCGGCTGACTTGTCTGTGTTTTCATCAGAGTGAATCCATATATGATCGCACGCCATTATGCGATGATGAGGCGTGCAAACATCTCCGTTTGGTCTCCATCCTAATTTTACTGAAAGTCATCAGCTACACGTGACTTTCTTGGCACGTGGGACAGACACTCTTTTATGTTAGCCAGTAAGTTCAAACACCGCACTTTCTGCTACTCAGATTCTGTGTCAAAGGACTGCGATTGATAATGGTCAATCTTGGATCAAAGACTGCTGCTACCATGCATATGCACACACTCGGGAAATGGCTGTTGAAGTCCTTCCCTTGAAGTTCAACCTTTCATTATTTCAGTACATTATGCTGTCTCGCTCGATGGTGCAGATTTTGAATGCATCAACTTCATCTTACTGTTTCATTATCCCTAATTCACTGTTGCAACCTCATGCTTGAAGCAGATTCCATAGTAGCCAGACACTGATCGATTTCCCTCCCGCAAGAGGATGATGCCAGATTTCTCAATCACAGCCCATGTAGCAGCGACGTTGTATTGAGCTTGTGATGCGCGATGGTTAGTATCTGGTGCAAAAGCAAGCCTCTAATTTGCCGTTCATCGTTGGTGCCCTTGCCAGGACGTCAAGAGCAACTAAGACGAAACGCCCTCGAGGCATACAAAGAAGAAAAGGCACCAGCTTGGTTGATGATTCTCCATAGCTTTTAAATTCATTACGAGCCGCTAACAATGCGATTAGATCTAACACCGTCCTCACCCTTCCAAGATGCTCACGGAAGCACACACTGCGCAACAACTGCGATGTGCTACCGACAAGACGTACGTCCAAAGCTCCAAATCTCACATGAGATGTGGGCGTCATTGTGAAGGCCTCATGCTCCAGCTGATACAGTCATGCTTACGATCGCCGAGTTTCGCACATCGACCACAGAACAAATCACGACAACGTCCAGGACTAATGACAGTACCCCGGACTAATAGTGCTACAATTGCTCCTACCAATGAGGATGTGAAAATATCAGTCAGAGTCTATATGGCCCGCTTCTCCCGAGCGGATGTTCCAAGCCAGAACTTATGACGATCGGTCACCTAGCTAAGGTATCGAGGCATCAACGATATTTCGGATGTGACATCCAGCTCCTGTCATCGAGTACTGTTCAACCACGCGACATCGATTGCCCAAACCACCCAAGCCTTCGGAAGCAGGTCTCGACAACCAAGATCTGCCGTTTTGTCCGTCCTGGCGCTGACTTACGCATCTAAACTCAGCTCCAACAACCCGCGGCTCGTCCTCACAAGCTGAAGAGCCGTCACATCGATCATGGCCACACCACACTCCACCCCTCTGCATACGCGATCTCCAGCGACCACTCACCCGCTCGAGCGAATGACCCCCGCATCAACAAACCCTCCACCATTCCTCCTTCGCACCGACCATCCGACCACGCCCCTACATCACGCTCACACCAGCACCCCACGCCTACAAAACCAACCGGACACCTCAGCCATCGCCTCATTCCTCCCAATCCACCACCATTCATCTCTTCCCCCCCATCAAAACAACCCACCCACCTCCCACAACCCAACCATGCATCTCCCCCTCCTCGCCCCCCTCATCCTTCTCCCCCTCTCCCTCTCCCTCCCCCAATCTCCAACCGCCACCTGCCCCACCCCCTCCTCCCCAAGCTGCGCCTACCTATGCGCCACAGCCCACGGCACCGTCTGCGCCTCAACGGCCTTCGACCCTACCTTCAACTGTACCGCCTGTCCCACCACCACCCCAGCGGAAAACTACTGTCCCATCGACGGGCCGCCTTGTCCGAGCACGTTTAAGCCTTGCTGTGCGTTTATCTGCGAGACGGCGCATGGGGGGGTTTGTGCGGGGGAGGTTGTGGAGGGGGGGGTTTGTAGGGCGTGTGGGGGGGAGGGGGGGAACTAGGGGGTTATGGGGAGGGGTTGAGGAGGGGAGGGTGGGTGGGGATGGGGATTTGTATGGGGTTGGAGATCTGAAGATGGGGTAACAGACTTAGTGGATGCTGCTGGAAAAGAAGGTCGATGGGTTGGGGGAATGAAGGTTTTCCTTGGCAAGAGGTTTCTGGAGACGGCAAGACATCGAGACAGGAGGCTGCTGGCTCCAATTCTCTTCGCATATGTACACATCGGCCTATGAATCTGTCCTCATACAATACGTACAATCCAATCACCGTCAAACGGAAACTACACCATGACCAAATATCCTACGGCCCCCACAGACACGTCCACACGGCATACAGCACCAGCACCAACACAGTCGTGACGACCCTCTCCCACAGCACCGACGGCCCCATCAACTCCCACCCCTCGCTCTTCTTCGCCGCATCAAAAACCGTCTGATTGACCGTCTCGTTGCCCTGCTTGCTGAAAAAGAACGTCTTCGCGCTACTATTCCCATCCGGGGCCTCCATAACCTCAGGGATAGGACACGTCGCATTCACGGCGGCGATATCCTGACACCGTGCTTTCCAATCTCTCTGCCGCGCTGGATCCGAACTATTAAAATACGCCTTCAAGTACGAAATAGTAAGCACCGCATCCACATCTGGCGGCCCAGCACTCCATTCCGGATTCCCAGTACTCCAATGACTAAGCGTGATATGGCCCGGCGACGAGGGGACAGCGGAGGTCATAGTGTCAAGCAGAAGGCCATCGGCGTAGAAGGAGACGGAGGAGGGGGACCAGTCGAAGCGGTATTCGTGGAAACCGGAGGAAGGGTCGAAGGGGAGGGGGGAGGTGGTGAAGGTGGAGGTGTTGGCGGCGTTGTAGTTTGCGGCGCTGGAGGCGGGGGATTGGAGGACGAGGTTGAGGGGGTGGGTTGTGGGGGTTTGTTGGTGGGAGAGGAATTCGAGGTCGATTTCTTGGGTGTCGTTGTAGTACTGGTGGGAGAGAAGAGTGTGTTAGTGACGGTGCAGGAGGGAGATGGAAACTGAAGAACGTGTGTGATTATGAGACTCCAGTAATGGAAATACTGACCCAGAAGAAGGCGCCGCAGGTTCCGCTCGTCTTGGTGACCTTCATCCCCACGCGAAAAGTCCCATACATCAAATCCGCCCTACTCGTCGCCAGTTCCGCCATCGGTATCAATCCATCACTCGGTATCCCACCCCTAACAAAGAGCTGTAGTCCCGCATCGCCGCCATTGACACCCTCGCCAGCCCAGTCATACTGGCTCTTCAGCGGATTGGCGAGCACGTTGGATAGCGAAGCGTTCTTGCCATAAGGGCCTCGCGCATCGACCGGGCTGACGGTGTAGTTCTGTGGCTGCCAGTCTGTGTCGACGGTGATGTTTGCGAGGTGGAGGAAGTCGGTTTCTAGAAGGTCGGTGCAGAGGGTTGTGTCGAGGGTGTAGCCGCATACGCAATCTGCGGTAGCAATCGAAGGGAGGAGGAACAGCGCGGTACAGAAGGCGCAAAGGTAGCTTAGAGCGAAGGACATGATTGAGAGGGTGCAGAGGGATGGTCTTTGTACATAAGCGAAGGATATAGATGCGCTCAGACTGAGAATGCGACGGTTGGGTGTTTAGAACGACTTGGAGTTGTTCAGTGACCAGAGGGAAATGATTGCAACCCCGAGGTGAAGAGTGCATGTAGGCATGCAATGTGCTGCCAGTGCTACCACATGCGGAGAACGTGGTTGATGGTAAAGTGAAGCATTTCGCAGCAAACAAAGTAGACTAGAGAACAAGTCCCGAACTGCAATTGCTGGGTACCTGCATTCACTTCACTTCACATCACGTGCCTCCCAACGGTTTCCAGAATATATGCCCCTCCATCGTCCTTACCATTTCAGGATTTTTGAGGTCTTATCAGCCGGGGAACCCGAACAATAGGCGAGGACGAGTATGGTTGATTACTGTGTACAGAAAAAGATTGGCTTGACACATAGCCTGGTCATCAAACCTTGAGTGCTAGGAACAACAGAAGTTTGGGAATACCGCTTCACATGCTTACAAATGCAGCAGGCAATTTAGCTAATGCTGCAAGAAGAGATGATGTTGAATCTCTTGATCTCGTTACCGATGCATCAGAGGATCCATCGTTGGTCGGGATTTGGAGAGGCTGTGTCAAGTCCTCTCGACTCGATTTACCCAACAACAGAGCGCTGGGGCTTGCCTATCAACAAGAAGCTGGAAAACTTAATCAGGCTGCTGCCAGACGGGTGCCAGGTTCTCCCCATGCAGATACAAGTGTGTCAGAATCTGGCGTTGCTGCTACAATTGTGACATCGCTGCTCCCCGCAGTCGTCCGAAGCAGAGAAGACTTGGAGGCGCCCAGGTTACAGACTGATTTGGATCAGTCCACGGCACAGATCGAACCATCCTCCATGGATTCTGTGAAAATCGAAAAAGCGTTACTTTTGATGCTACGCTGATTGTTCGTCAAGGCCGAATATCTCTGTATTCTGACTTCAGGCTGTGCACAAAGGATGCACAAAGCCCCGTGTCCATTGGAGGCTTCCGGTGATAATGATGAGCAAGCTAAGCGCTACACCGACGCTCATCAACCCATAGAAATAGGCGTGCCTTAGTCGTAAGGCGGTCAATTCCACTACCCAGGTGCTCACGGTCGTCAAACAACCACAGAAACCATCAGCCATCCCTTGCAGGACCTGACAGCCAACCATGCCCCCAATCGGCACACGCTGGAGATCGAGAAACATGGCTAGCATAGCTGTGCCGAACATATTGACTGTAAAGGTGCCAAGTGGAAAAGCCTTGATCCTACCATTCAGATGTAATGACGCGTAGAAGCGAAGCAGACACCCCAATGGTGCAAAGACGAGGGCAAACAGAGCCTGACTGCGCCATGTCTCCTGCATCCAGGAAACATTACCAGCTGGGCCGCTGGGTCTGTCAGGTGGCCAGATTGCCATGAATATCGCGGCAAGCCAGCAACCAAAGGCAAGCAAAACGACGGAGCGATCGAAAATTCGGCGGGAAAAAAGAAACGATACCGATGGGGCGTAAGGTTCTACAAACAGAGCAAGATGTGCGCCAAATTTAAGAGCCATCAGGCTCAATCCAACAGTAACGATAAGGACCGCAAGTATGGCAAGAAAGCTATAGCCTGGATTTCGATGCACGTTGACTGCTTGAGATATCGGGGCAGAGGAGGGATGTTGAATAGGAACGGGCAAGGCGTTGGAAAGAGCAAAGAATGCATCGCGCATAAAAGATGAGAACGAGGTGAATGAGCCACAAAATCCAGTAGTAAGACCAACGTAAAGCGGTATTGTCTTCTTGACAGCCGCATGCCTTGCACCGGCAGATTGGCTGCGCTGGTGCAATCGGCCGTTCTCCTCATCTCTACTTTTCCGTGAAGGCGGCGTTTTCAATTCGTCACGGAAAAGCTTTCGGTCTTCAGAGAGGAACCCCATGATAAGGCTCCCACCAACATTGGCCCATAGCACTCCAGTTTGAACCGGAGCTCCAGGATAGAAAGTGAGAGCTTGAAGACCGAGACGAGCCAGAGTGCCAAGAATGGAGAAGAAGATGAGATGTGATATCGTATAGACTTCTGTTGCAAGCTTGCTGGTTTTATCGTGTGTTGCTGATATGTCCTTTCTCATGCGGTCTTCCTCCGTCGAAGGCGACCCGCTCTTCTGACCTTCCAAATGTCCATTGTGGCGCCCCTCCAGATCATCTTCGACAGCAATTGACCCTACAACCTTGTCTGAATTTCGAAAGCCATTAACCCGACTTCTGGGACTTGTTGTCTCCGCTTGGCCAAAGCGATCTTCCAGATATCCTTGTCCCCGCTCTTTCTGTGGGTCCTCGATGGGGCTTGGTGCTGCGAGCTCGTCAAGATTATCAAAGTCTTTCGGCAAGCCACTGCCTTCCGAAGAAGCCGTATGGATATTACGGTCCTCCAAGTAACCTTGTTCTCGGTCCTTTGGAGGATCCTGAATTGGAGATGGCGCCGCTACCTCATCGAGGTTTTCATAACTATCTGTGACGTTACCGCCTTCCGGAGAGACTGTATGGCTATTGCGGGGCTTTGGATAACCACGTTCTCGCTCCTTCCGAGGATCCTGGATTGGAGATGGCGCTGCTGCCTCATCATGATTGTCGTTGTTTTTCAGGACGTTACGGTTCGAAATTGAGGTAGGCAGCTCTTGAGCTTCAGGCTGACGTCCCTGGGAGTTTAGTGTATTGCGTAGGTTGTCCTCGGAGTATCCTAGCCACAGCCGTGACCGTCGGTGCTCCGACTCCTCCTCTGTGATTCCTTCGTCCTTAGGAATGATACCTTCTCTTGCATCCATAATGCCTTTGGCAATGGCCAGTCTTTATATAATGCGCTCACACCATGAAACATAGAAGGGCAAGAAAGTGCAGTTGTGCTTTGGACCGAGCCCTCCACTGCCTCCGATCATGACGAAGTCAATTTCATGCAGCGGGAGATCGACAGACTCCCGAGCTTTCCCGTCTGGGAAAAGTCGCTTTTCAGGTTCCCTCGTTCCTTCATCTGTCAAAACCGGAATTCTCTTTGGCACATCACGTCTGAATCTCGAATGCTGACTACTGTAGAATGGGCGAATGCACATCAATAAGTCCGCTTCTCTCCCCATGTCATACTGACAATATGTTGTCTAAATCTTCCCTTCCTTGACCGTCTGCGAACCGAATTGGTTTGAGACTTATTGCACAGGTGTGGATGTCTCGCATTCCTCTACTTTTACTGCGAGAAGTGAGAGTCCGAGCTTAACTTACCATATCACCCATGACCAGAGCTGTCTCAATCGAAGACCGCTGTCTAGATGATGCTCAAGGTCGGAACTTGGTTTCTGAGTCCTCTTTGGTACTGACTCCTGGGGATCATATTGCTTTCGTCACCTTGGAAGAAGCACTCCTACATGCCATAGGAAGAACGGCTTGCGAGCAGCAAGATACAACCTGCGATTCTGTAGGAAGCTCAACGTTGCCAACAAATCCATCATAAAATCACCTCCATATGAAAATGATCCGACCGCGACTCCATAGGCGCCTCCACCCGTTGATACCACAAAATAGCCAGCCCCGCAGGAAAGCAGCAAAGGTCGATCTTGCCGCTAATCGCTTCTGCTAAACTTGATCAGCACCAGCATTAACCTAGTAGACCTAGCCCTTGTGATGAACAGGGCAGCTCAAAAGCCTTTCTCAGAATAACGAAGGACGATGCTAACAATTAAACCTGCAAGCCAAGTATCCTACCCGAGATGTTCAGCGACTGTCAGCAGGCTCTACAGACAATGGATATCGTTACAATTGAAAGAGATATCTGGACAAGACTTGGCCGAAAGTATCTAGCGGTAAACTAAGAAGGATCTCCAGACTGGTCACTGGATATCGAAGACAAAAAAGCCCGCTCCAGGATTGGATAGTCAATTGATTCGCGCTCCGGCGGAACGAGATCTCGGGGGCTGGAGATCACAAAATTCATGGTGAGGACTTCTACAAATGTGAGTCTCGCAGTTTTCCTGTGTGGTCGGAGCGAGATCGAGAGAATTTCAAACTCAAAGTCCAATGCGTTGTGCGCAAAATGATTTGATTCTTTCAAGGACGACTTCTCACATTTGGGCTGAAATGAAGACTCCCATGCTTGGTCAAAGGTTTCATTGATGGTATATACATATGGAAAGAGTCCGCCCTGTCCTGATCAGATCACCAGCCTTCACCCGACAAGAGTCTATCCAATGCCAATTGCTTGATAAAATACAGGGAAACATGCTATTTAAATATGATCAGCAAAAAGATTCGCGGCTTTTGCCTTTTCCCTCATGGTTCCAGAGAAATCGTGTAACTTAGAATAGTCATGCCAGATAATCTCAAGGGAGCCCTCACTCTTGCGCTTCAACTGATGATCGTAGAAGCTAGAAGCTTGCTTCGTGGAACCACACCACGGTGTGTGTGATGATAGCCAGATCGTTGTACCGTCACTGGCGCTTGTCCCGATGCTCAAAAATTGGGGGAGTACTGGGTGAAAAGTGTATCTCTCTTGGCCAGGGCTGTCATGATCATCGACTGGTGTCTCCTCTTCCGGATTGCTTGTCGGGGTAGACAATCGAGTCGACGAGGCAAGCAAGCGGCCTGAGGGAGTCGTCATTTCTATATATTTATGCGAGAGGCCGAAGAGACTGATCTATCGGCCGTTCAGGTTCGGGATGCTGGTCGAGCGCTGGCACCCAACAGAGCAATCCTCCGGATAGTCGATATTATAATCGTACTGGACATCCACATGTGTGGTCTTCCCAATCTGGCCCAGAGGGACGTCGCCCCGCCTCAAACCAAACGTGGTATTGGTGGAAAGTCCAGTGAGTGCTGGAGACGGGGTATGTACGAGACGGCCCCGATCGTCGAAGCTCGCGGGAAGAGGAAGACGTTGCACCAGATGACTTCGTGGACGGCGGGAATATTTGCCTGAGCCGTCGAGACTGCCGTGGGGAAAGAGTTTCGGGAAGAGTGCGGCGAGAGGGGCTTTGATCATTGGAAGGCAGGCGCAGATGATGCCGGTGTTGGCTTCGATGGTTGTCCAGATTGTTGATGTGAGGGTTCCGTGGGTTTGGTCTTTGGATTTGGAACTGGCGTTCAGGGTGGTTGTGCGGAGGATCGAGGTTACGCAGACACTTTCTAAAGTAAGCACGGTGGTGAAAAGGACTTTTCCAGAGGCACTTACAACAGCCCGAGGCTGAAGACCAAACCCAAGCCCAATCTCTGACGCACAGGAAGTTGCATATTCCACACAAGTGGCATTGGTACCAGAAAGATGACGAAGTCGCCGATGATGTTGACGCTAGCGTTCGCGTACCAGAACTTTGTGAGATCGATACACTTCCCTTCGACGTGGTGGTCCCATACTCGAGCAGTCGGCACACACTCAGCGATTGTGGCAACGATGCTTGAAACGGCGTAGAGGCCTACAACGGCGATGATGCAATAGATGGTGATGCGAAACCACTTTATGTGGTTGAAGATGCGTAAGTAAAGAAGACAGATGGACACCTTGGTGAGGTTGATGGTAAATTTATATAGGATTTGCTCTGCCCAGAAAGTCTGGCGTTTACGGTCAGTCTTCTCCTGGCCAATGAATGCTAAGCTTTTGAAGCGTTCCTGCTTACCTGCAACGTCATATGGACGTCACCAACTGACAAGGTTGCTTGAGCTTTGCCGTAGCCATGGGCCACGCCTATGCCTGGATTAGCTTGATGTACATCACGCAGAGAATATTTGCGATCGTCGCTGGAGCCGAGCATGAACGTACCAATGCAGTCGGCCATAGTGAGAGCAATGGAAAATACCTGAACTCGAGATCAATAATGTCACAGCAAGCAAAAGCTCGCCCTCATGGTCTTCAGCTTGGTTTCTGAAGCACGCACCATAGATACAGAGATCACATAGTCGTCCTTGCCCACGTTCCTTCCAATCCTGTATCTTGAGAGCAGGCGAGCGACGACCAGAAAAGCGGCAACCCATGAGAAGACAATGGCGATGATGAATAGGTTGAGGCCACGACCGTGGAGGTGGTTAGTGTTATCTGTGACTGGAGCCATTGCGATTTGTTCGACTCGACACTCAGGGTGAGGCTCGTGGTTAGACGGTGATGCTGAATGAGAAAGTTGAGAAAGTTGCAGTGGTTGAGAGATTTGCTGGAAGGGCGATGTTGATGATAAGAGGGTATACAGGATCACTGAGGTCTTGATGACGATGTGAGGATGTAAGGTGACAATGGGAGTGAGGCAGTGAATTGGTGAGCTTCACATAGTCCTATTGTGCGTGGATCTGTTTGGGACTAGACCGGAGACGAGATATATAGGGCATGAGTATCCCTTCTCATGCACATCTCCCCATTGGTTCAATGCTTTCCTTGCATAACATCAAGAGGAGCAGGAGTCGATGGCGGCCGCACTGTTGGAGCCACTAGTCCCCGCCTGTGAGACATCTTGAAGGCAGGAGACGGAGATGAACAGCAAACTTGACCTTGGCCCGCTGGAGAGGTGCCAGAGGTAGTTTCTGCAACTCGACTCTTCGGGAGCCATCCAGTCCGTGTTAAAGAAAGAAAAAATTGGAGAAAGTTCAAAAAAAACGGACGTAAGGGATACCCACCCCATTGACACAATCCCACAATATCGAACGCAATACTTCACCCTCATCGATAGGCCCGCAGGCCACAGATCACAATGCAGAACGGCCCCACACCCGCTGCAGGTCGCTGCAGCCAGCCGCCGCTGTCAAGTCGCCCTTACTTCGAGGTACGTCCCGAATTCTTGGGACGACAGGACCCTGAGTAATGAGTCCGTAAGTAAGGTCCAGGACGATGAGAAGATGATTGGTGGGATTGTGGGATGTCAGAAATCGGTGGTTGGTGCATGCAGCGAGCTCGATGCGGTCGTAGAGGAGCGACCGGCATGGTGGGTTGGAGTGGCGGGACGGGCCTCTCCTTGCATATCATCTGCAGTGGTGAATGCTAATTGCACAGCCAACCAAACCCCAACAGTAATCAATCCAACCTGGTTCAGAAGCGGCGTTAGTGGTGACCCCCATGGCCGCAAGTATCTTCAACGTATCAGCGAGCTATGCTAAAGAGGTCCAACAAGAAAGAACCACGATAATAGCATTAACAGCCAAAGCAGCGCTCTTTGCAACTTGAGAGGACCTCTCGCGATGAAATACGCTTGTTCTTGAAAAGAGGTGAACAGCCTCGAGCTATAATTCCGTCTCCACATCATCCAAGGATTTTGCTCTCGCCACTGTATCAAAGAAACTCGTCTCCCATGAATTCTATCAGACGGCCTAACATCTCAAATATTTCCCGTCTTCAACATCACAAGATCTCCGGCTCTGCAAAGAGAATTCACATCTCCACTACCCCGCCATCAGCAGCGCACATCATTCCCAACAACACCATCCCTCGCAACCGTAACGAAATCTCGTGTATCAACAGCTCCTCTCAACCCGCCCATAAGACAATGAATTTAGTGAGGATATCGATGTTTGTGCTAAGTAGTGTAGGAGAGATGCGGGGTTATTTGTACGGAAGGGTGGAAGAGAAGTTGATTGGGTGGGAGTATTGAAGGTAATGGGGAAGGAAGGAAAGGACGGGATGCGAATTTGTTATGTGTTTGCTTAGGCGGTTTGGGAGGGGTGTTGTTACGCATCATGATTTACTTCTCCTCGATTTCGGAAAACATCCTCTCTCCCTCTCGAACCCAGCTCCACACACCAAACATCTATTCCCAAACCCCACCCAACCTCCAAGATCCATTCTCTCGGGGAAAAAAATATCTCGCGGCTATTTCCGCTTACCCGCCAATCTAGACCTTGTCCGGGAAGAAGGAAATGATAGAAAGGTCACTTGATCGGGATGTCGTTTCAAATGGTCTGATGCCGATGTGAGGATACTGTGGATATCTGTAAATACAAGCACATGTAGACAAAAAGAAAACCGGGCACACGCATTCAGACCAGCATCGATATTTCAGACTCCTTGATCTGTCCGTGTCACTGTCTGATTAGCACAATCCAAGAGTCCAACGGCATAAGAGAACGTTCTCATATCGTAATATGTACAAGCATCGATAGGAAAAAACCCATCGCTGCCGCCAGCCTGTGCATCACGGTCATTCTAAATAAGTTCGAGATCATTATTTCGTAGTTCCTCCCCAAGTCCCCCAAAGATCGCTGATGCTTACGCTAAAACGAGGACTTTTGCTTCCGGCCGACCGTCGGCGGGAATTCGGATATGATGAATGCTGCGTGATAGGCTTGTGAGGGTGTGAGGTCCAAGGAGACGCCTGTGGAGCTGTGAGGTTGGGGGATGCGCCGATCTGGTATCGTTGAGCGATCCTTTGGGAGTTGAGAGATGGACGTGTGCACGGAGGGAGTATATACATGGGTGAGCCACTCGTGGTGTACGTCCGCGAAGTATTCGCCTTGATGGCATACTGCAGGGGAAGCGGACGACCGGACCTCGAGCCGAGGCCGTCGGATTCCAAGGCTGCGATCGCTGGGCCGATCTCATATACTCGTAGCTGTAACCATGTGCGAATCTAGCGGACCGCATTGTGACACCGAGAGCAACAGTGCTGGCCGAAATATGAAAATCAACGGGGAGGGTTTCATAGGAAGCCGGATTCCGACAGGAGCCTGGGAGTGTGACGAGTGTCAGCCGCATCCTCAGTTAGGGTGAACACAGAATGCGGTCTGATACATGACTAATGCTGCTTTCGAGCGCTGAGTCCCGTAGGCTCCTGGCTAAGGGGGGTTGATGCAAGTATCCGGTGAGGATGGATGGGATGTTTGCCATTAATGCAACTGTGCTAGCGTCGATTCGGTTCAACGAGACCCAGATCTACCAACCTTGTAATCTTCTCGTCCTCCCGTTCCCGGGGCTCGACCTGCAAACTCTTGTCGTACATCTCGTGGACGTCACCGGCTGCTTGCATGTTGCTCAGAATGTAATCCTGCAGATCCCCGACCGACTTCAGAGGGTAAGGCACGTTCTGGTATTGCTGCACGTCGCGGATGACATCCGCAGTCTTGGCCCGTTTGGCGAAGTTGATCAGATTGGTCTTCTTGATCACCGAGGTGATACCGTCTTCAATGAAGGTCAGATCGGTCAAATAGACACCTGAAGACAGGATTAGTCGAGCGAGCCAGTGGCATGATGCTTAGGGGAGCTACCGAAGAAGGGGATGCAAGGCGGGTTGGCTAAATGCAATGCTTCTCTGTATTCGCTGAAATTCCTGGTGCTGTGCATGAGTTTCCTCATCTGCTCCAACATTGTCTGTGTGCGAGCGTTGACTTGGGCCCAAGTGCGACTCAATCGACCTATCGGCGCCGTACTTAGAGCAGAGACGATCGAAGTCAGCGTGGAAAAATTGTTCATCGCTCGGCATTTCTGAAATCGTCAGCAGGATTCCAAGAATTGTCAGTTTCGAGTACTTGCATCTGCAACTGTGACAAAGTGCTTGATGACCACCACACGCTTCTTGACATCTGATTGGTTTAGTATCATTTCTGCGACCCAGTTCGTAAGCTGGTTGGAATGCAGAATCAGAGCCTTCACATTAGCTGCGGGGTCGGCGTCGTCAGGTCCCAGTTTCTTCTGCCATGTCTTGTTCAGACACTCTGTCGGTTTGATCTTTCCGTACAGTCTGGACTCTATGATCGTCAGCTGTCGCGCAAATTCTGTGGGATCGATGTCCAGAAATTTTAGCTTCTTCATATTTTTGGGCATTATCGGTGTCGGTATCGAGCTGCTTTGGGTGGGTATGAGTCCTCTCGCGTTACTTTCCTGTCCTTTCATCCGTCGGTCCACTGAGGCCATCAAGGGTTGTGACCCAGGCGTGGTGCTCGTCGCTATCGAGTCTCGGGCAAATGAATAAACCCTTCGTAGGAGTTCGTTGGTGGTTTCATCGGCAGCCTCCATCCAGTAATTGTCGAACCAACTTTTCAAAATGTTCACGATACGGAAACGAATCGGCTTCTGCTTCTTTTCTACCCAATCGTCGTATTCTTTTTGGTCTATTGCTCGTGGCGGTTGAATGCTGAAACGTTTGACCAACATCTCGAAAAGCTCAGTGGCAGTTGTAAAGGATCGATAGGTAAGGAGGAAAGTGTTGTTGAAATGCGCATCCAGTCGGTCGTGTCTGGTCAATTGTTCAACTAGTGCTATTAAGGTACCCCCACGTAGCTGCGGAGGATCGGTCTTGGTATCGTAAGAGATCTCCCCGTCATGATCCATCTTTAGATATGAGGGGTCATCTACGATGTCGCGAGGGACCTCGCCAAAGAACTTCTTGACCTTGGAATCATTTCCTTGCCTGCGATAATTATCTTGACCTGGATCCACTCCTTCAGAGTACGAATTGGGGAAGCTCATGTCTGCCAGAGTAGGTCGCGACTGTTTCGAAGGGTTCGGGTAAGTTTCGTACGGTGCTCCAGGATCCGTGGTTCGATGACCGCGTGATATTTGCGCGTCGGTGAGCTCTTGCAGGCTATCTGGTTCCTGATTGTTCGACTCATTGGGCATCATGTCAAGGAGCAATTGCAGATTGAAACCGACTTGCGAGGCGCAAGTCTCCAATTGCCGTACTATTGTCCGAACTTCATTGAGGCGTTCCTCCAACGGATCGCCTCGGGATTCAGCCCACTCATCACCCAAAGGCGCCGCCACAATTTGGCAAGCGAGTACCAGTTGCATGATCAGATCATACAGCTTCTGCTTTTGAGCTGTGAAGTCGATGAGTTGAGGGTTTTGAAATGCTGAGCCTAGAGGCGCCAGGTTGATCGATTCCACTGTAGACATCCATGGCCGGAAGAATTCGACCACCTTCCCTGCAGCTTGACAGACTGCACTTCCAATCTGATTGTGTCGAAATGGTGTTATGAGCTTTTCTCGAATAGCCAGATGCTCCTCCAGCCTCCGAATGTTGGCAACAATCATGCGCTTCAGCTCATCCATTCGCTCTAATAAGGGGCCGTCCAGTGTCACTACAGGCTCCAGGTGCGGCTCATACTCCTCTTGCTCCATGAAAGACGATGCTAACATAGGATCCTTCACACCGATACCGTTATTCTGCCAGCTACCGCCATTCGTACTCCCGACAACGAAGCCCGGAACCAGTCGAGGTATTTCTTCACCGCGTTGTGTCCGAGCAACTTCCACGTAACTGTAGACGCCATGCAAGACCCCTTCGGCTTCTTGCAGACATTTGGTGTATGCGTCTGGTGCCTGCCAGTCGGCAGCCGCAATGTGCGATGATAAGACAAGCTTTGAGAATCTAGACATCATGTCACGGAAGTGAGGGTATAGCGCTTTATTGGTGGAGATGATGGAAGGGTTGCCCGAATGATTGTCAGTCGTCCCTGAAGCAGCGGCGAGCAGCATGCGAAGGTGATCGGAGATGTCCTCAGCCTTTCGAACGTACTCGGATCGGTCAGCATTGTTGATCGCTTGGCGGTAAGATTCGATCGATCTGCGTATGTTTTCCACAAGCTTGTTCCACGTCAAAGGCACATTGTTACCATCATCGAAGAATGATCTGGGTATAGCAGCGGCCGAAACCTGACCTAATGGATTGCTTGTGAAGGACGTGGTAGTAATGCCCACCCCTGACATCGCTGAGGCCTGCTGGACTCCATTCAAAGAGACGTTTGGATTCTCGAAGCCCCTGTTGTTCATGACCGGGGAGTTGTCAAATGACTCGGTAGACATCGCTGGTGACACGCCATCGGATATGTAGGATTGTCGTCGCCGAGTTTGTGCTAGCATAGATGACTCTTCAAGCTCTGACGCCGAATCACCGGTATCTGATTCGTCTTCATCGCGCTCTAAACCGCGTGCCATCATCTCTGGAGGCGGTCTAGTCTGATCAGGTACATGAATGTTCATCCTGTCTCTTGGGCCAGTCTCGTTGGCCGAAGTCGGAGTCTCCAACGGCAGCTCCATTGTTGATACACCAGTGAGGGTATTGAAATAGAACAATCGCCCTTCTGGGGTGGCTTGCGGAATCCAGAAGGCTGCCTCCTCTTGCTCTCTAGTTTCTGCACTATCCATCGACAGTCTTCCATCTCTCGCTTCTTGGGTCCGACCTCGTCCGTCTTCGTAGTCTTCAAACTCGTCCTCCGTGCCCGATTCTCTCAGTTCATCTCTTTCATTCGATGATTGTCTCTGTGGGTCTGTTGCTGTAGTACCCTCGGGTCCAGTGACGACCACACAGTAGTTGCTCGGAAACCATCCTCGAACACCATTGATGATACCATCCCACCAGCCACTCGCCAGTTGGGTAATGACTTGTATGGTGTCTCCTTGCCGAAAGCTAAGGCTGGTCCGATCGTCCGCTTCATAGTCGTACAGTGCGCGCACGAACAAGGCTGGAGGAGGGGCTGAATTTGGAGACTGGACCGTCATTCCGACTGAGGGCGCACGGCCTCTTGATGCCGACGTTGTCGACGCCTGTTGCTGAGAACGAGTTCTGGAGTTGGCTGGCATCCGTGCGGGTTCCTCGGTGTAGTGAAAGGTTGCTGCGCTGAAGACGGGTCCCTTTCCATTTGCGTTGGTGTTGGTATTGATGGTGAGCGGTGTCACGGCATCGGTTCTGGTCAACATAGCGATCCCAAGTGACTGATAGGGCTCGGCGAGGCCGTCAGGACGGTCGTGGATCTCAGGAGAGAGACGGGGTGGTGGTGTGGTCGGGAGGTGGAGGGGGAGGTACGCCGCAGTTTGCACCGCAGCCTCAGCGAGCCTCCCACGTCGTCCGTGTGAGCGATATCCTGCCGATGCTGATTCCGATGCTGATTTCGAGAGACGAATGCGAGTCACTGCTCAGTCATCCGGTGCAAGCGCCGGTGGATTTTGTCGGTCTGCGGGAATGATTGGTGGGTGGTCGAGTACAAGGTACAAACCTGAGGTCGTCCTTCCAGTTCGAGGCAGCGGACCACTTTAGCCTGCCGGCACCGTGTCTGCCACTCACAACGCAAACACGCAGATGGGCCGCGATCACTAAGAATGGTGCGAGGAAGGAGGCAGATGCTGAAGGAGACGTCGATAGGCTCAGTAGCAGTGTCGTCGCACAGTCGTCCGTTTCCTGAGGTCGGCGAGCACGCTTCGAGCGGGCAGCGGCAGACCAGAGAGGGATGAATTCATCTCCTATCAGCAGGACAGGCTACATTATTATCTCGATGATTATTGTACAACATTCAACGATATGCTATTTATTATTCTATCAGACCAGCACAACCCAGTTACATCGGGTCATGAAGTCTCCACCAGATCTACAGAATCGTTTCTTGGCCTTGCTGCTCCATCTGCACGACTGCCAAAGAGTACGGCCAGACTGCTCAGCAGGAAACGCCGGATGGAAAATATACATCCCTCACAGAATGACCTGTTCAATGGCCGCACCTGGACGGCCTTTTGCAGTGGGTTCTGGCGAATGCCTGGCTGCATATGACGGAACGCAGGGAGCCCGTATTGTACCAGCAAGGCTACATGCCTCATGCTTCATGCGTATGCAGGCAATCCTGCAGCGATGCGATTGGTTAAGGTTATCTCACACCCGACTTCTCTGCCCCCAAGCAGCATGAATTGGTAGGGCGAGGCGACGTCACATCCTCCAACCGAGCCATGTCCTAGGCAAGCCATTGTCTGGCCGCGAAGCTCATCGATAATTCGTGACAGACCAAGTTCGCATTTCCCACTTATCAGAGGACGGGGGATATTATTCTTCAACGGGCCACGGCGAATACTTTGTCTATTTTATGACTCTCGAATAAGCCCAGTGGACTTCTGACTTGCAGATCGCTGTCAGACGGTTTTCTCGAAGGCCAGCCCGCGCGTTCCAAGATGCAACGCCGTCGATCGGAATCTCCCGGGCTGTCTGGTTGATGGCGGGGCAGATACAGCGAACGATACTGGTGGTACCAAGAGGGAACTTGTCACGTACGAGACATTCTCTGTCCAGATTCTTGATGTCCTGTCCTTGCTGCAAAGCTCTCCCTCCGTCTGCCATACTTGCAGGTTTTCGCCATCAGGGCCCACCAAGAACCTGCGGATTCCGAATCTTTGTTTCAATCGGGCTCTGCAAAGATGATCGGATTGGTGAGGGTGGAGCCCGCGGAAGCCCGGAAAGGGCTCGGGCGGTTTACGTCTGCCGGTTTTAGTGCCTTACCTGCCTCGCTTGCTGGGGGCTCTCTCTGTTCCTGCGCATAGGATCCGAGTCCCTGACATGCTGCAAGAGCGCGACAGCATCAGCGCCTCGTACTGCCGAGCAAACCTGTGGTCTCTGTCGACGTTGAAGCTTCAAATCATGTCTGTCAGTTGTTGCGCCCGATGTCAAAACGCAGATCAGCCATCGAGGACCACGAGGCAACAGGGAATAGAAATTGGCTAATGAAGCTAGGCTGATGTTTGGGTCCGGGGAAGTGGGATCGGAGGCAGGACTTGTCTCCTCTCCAATTTCCATCCCTTTTCCCAGATGGATCAGTGATGACTTCAGCGACCACGATCAGTCGTATGATTCGACCACAGCCACTCGCCTGGAGCCAATGAGATAGGACCATCTCCCACCTTTAATCTCGACCATGGTTTCGAAGATGTTTCCGAAGCAGCACCTCGATCGGGGGTGAGCCACGAATGGGATGGCTGGAGCGATTTATACTGTACACTCGTCAGCGGTGACTAGTGAAACCTTCTCGTGTTATCATCTGTACGGCCACACTTTGGCCATCTCTTCTAATCAGAAGATCGAGTTGTGGCAGGCTTCACCACCTAGTATGGTCTTGGCGTGCGAGTACGAGAGGCAGCGATGGATTACGAGTACTCTCGAAATATGATCCAGTGCCACATTCGCGCAGTGCAGGATGACCTGTGAATCCCACAGCTGGACCATAGTTGTTTATTACTGAGGCGTGGTGGCGATGCGTGTCTGCGCTGTCAAGTTCCTCCGACGGGCACCCATCCCAGAATGGGCAATGTGGCACATTGTGAACCGCTTGATTGGGCAAGGTGGTCGTTCACCGCACGCTTCGTTCGGGCTGTGCGCATTCACCAGCTTAGAATGTGTTCTGTGTACAGACTTGGTCGAGGTTAGCTGACATGCATCGAGTGTGAAGCGCAACGGTGATTGGACTTGGAGAGGACGCATGGCCCGAACACGATTAGCGTCGTACCGATCCAGTAGCGCATATGCACTTTAACCACGTTGCGGGACCTCACCGCGCGAAATTGAGCCCCTTTTGTGATGTAGTAGATTTTTGAGACCAGATAGCTAGCTACCCCTCCAAGATAATTATTCCAGCTGGCTTGCTGCGAATACCCTCATCCAGAGAAAACATCCCACTTCGAAGGACAACATCCAAACCATCCTCGCCAGACCCACTCCCTCTCCAGCGCACACCGAACTCCCACCCAAAAGTCAACACACTAGTCCCCAATGGTCGACACGGACTAGCAGCCAAGGCCCAGTCACTCAGTCTGTCCCTACGGCCGCTGCCCTCCTTCTCTCGAACACAACCAGAGGCATGATTGAGGGAATTGCATTGGCACTCATCCAACCCATCGTCACCCTCGCTCCCCGATCAGTCGGTCTCGTTCGTTTCTCACGAGGGCTCTGATCCACGACGGCCCGCTCTTATCAGTCCCAGCCATGCCTGCTGTTGCGACCGCACCGTCGACATCGTCATCGACAGCGAAGACCGCTGCGCCGAAACCCACACCAGACCGCAAGTACAAATGTACCTTTTGCGCCCGGGCGTTCAGTCGGAGTGAGCATAGAAGTCGACATGAGCGATCGCGTAAGCTTTTCCGTACCTGTTAGTCCAAGGAGGGGTTGCTCCCATGGTGGGGTCGTGAAGCTCCTGTGCCCACTTTTTCACTTCTTCGCTAACCCGTCATTCTCCCAACCACAGACACCAAAGAGCGACCCTTCAAATGTCAGAAGTGTCGAAGCACCTTCGTCCGACGAGATCTCCTGCTGCGACACGACCGTACCGTCCACGCCAAAGATGGAGGAGTCCCGCTCGTCAGCGAAGTCAAGAGACGGCCGGGCGCGAAAGCCACGCCAAAGGCCACACCGGCAAAGCCATCCATCGGGCTGGATACGGCGACGCTGGAACAGATAGAACAGAGCAGTGAGGGTATGGTTGACCTTGAAACTGCCGCAATGTTGATGACCGACCTTCATCACAAAGCAACGGCCGCCATGGCGAATCAAGACGAGCACCTGGACGAGACCACGACGCCCTACTCCCCAGACCACACCACCATGTTTGATTCCTCGGTGCCATACATCCCCGGTGCGCTGCCGCTGTCACAGATGCCGTGGGATCCTTTCATGTCAAATTCGGTAAATGAACCCAAAGCTCATTCCATTTCTTCCTCCAGCCTTTCTGGCTCGCAAGATTCTCAAATGTCACAGCTCTCGTTCAACAGTACAAGCACTGCTCACCCCCATCCGAATCAGCTACCGCCCATGATGGAACGATACCCATCCGGAGGTGACGCCCTCGCCCCCGGTCTTCAGTCCCTCACTGGTTCGATGCCCATCTCCGGTCCTGCGACACCTAATGGTCTATCGCCCTTCCCCTTCATGACTGGCCCAGTCTCTCCTGTAGACTATCGACGCTCACCTGGCCCCAGTCAACCAATTACGACACCCAGAGTACCTCAGCTCCAGTCCGATGAGGAATACAATGCCATGCAAGAGAATATGAAGCAATGCGACGACGCCCAGACAACGCAATCGAATTTCGAATTACAGTCCCGAGCAGAGATCAACGCCTGTCTCGAATCGTACTTCAAACTTTTCCACCACCACCTCCCCTTCTTACACCTTGAATCCTTTAACCCAAGTACCTGTTCACCCACGTTGCTGCTTTCCGTCCTCTCCATTGGCGCTCTCTACTCATTTGACCAAGACAAAGCATACATGTTTCATATAGGTTCGAAAATGCTCGCGACCCAATTTCTGCAAAATAAAGAGAGCTTCAGCTCTCGAAAATGTCCCCTCTGGACGATGCAGAGTACGTTACTCAATATGATCTTCGCCAGTTGGAGCGGGGATCCGAAAGGTTTGGAGTGGGCAGGTTCTGTCAAGAGCCTTGTCGCAAATGTAAGCCTCACCTTCCGTCAATGACTATGACTTCGCTCTAATACAGCAACAGATGGTAGCAGGAAACCGATACGAATTGAAGCTCCGATCGGAGGCAAGAGAAGGTGCGCAACCAACGCATGCAGAATGGGTTGAAGATGAGGGATGCAGGCGGACATATTACGCGGTATACATCTTCTTTGGCTTGCTGACGTTGACGTATGACCATACGCCAGCGATCAGTTTCAAAGAATTTGAAACACTGGAGCTGCCGTCATCAGAATCGCTTTGGAACCTAGAGGTCGTCGACGAAGAGTCCTGGCGAGAAAGTCTGAAAGCTTCGACGATAATCACGGTACGGAAATCATACGACAGCCTTTTCCAGGGTGAGGATGTACGATACAGTGCTTTCGCTACGCGAGTCATGATCAATGCTCTCTTCTTGGAGGTATGGACCCAGAAGCGCAATTTCGAAGCTCTGCAAGACGTCGTGACCGAGTACAAGCTTCGGCTTGCCCTTGATACTTGGGAGCGATCGTTGCAGCAGTGTGAGCCCGAGACGATAGTAGTGCAGTTGAGTGCCCCGCACAAGGGTCATCCACTCATCTTCAATGCCATGGCTGTCTTCCGAAACACCAGAGCGCGTCTCGAAGTCGACCTGAGATCGGTGCAAGAGGTTCTACGGTATCATGATTCCTACGAGGTTGCTGCCGCAATGACGAACGCACGGGAAAAGGTCAAGAGATCGGATGAAATGCTTCATGTGATCGAAGAATGCTACAACTGCCTCGAGATTGTCGCCTTGCAAGGGATCAAGTGGGTTGGAAGGACATGCGCCACGAATTGGAGTGTCGAGCATCCCCTTTGTGGTCTTGACCTCATGGTCATCCTCAGTCTTTGGCTTTATCGCTTGGAACACGACGAGGAGCCTGCCTCAGAGGCTGAGCTGGCCATGTACAACAAAGTCCGAAACCTTCTTGATGATGATTCTGGCGATGTCTACAATGCAAAGTTGAGTTCGACTGTTGCTCGACTCTGGGGCAGCATGCTCGATGAAGTAGTAGTATGGGGGTAAGTGATCATCTTCCTCTATGGTTGGTCCGAGATACTGATTCAAGCAATAGAATCACGAAGCTCATGGGCGACTCATTCAAACTCCACTCACAAGCGCTATCGGGCTACGAAGATGCCGTCGCCTCCGGTTCAAGCGCCAGCACACCGACCATGTCATCCCAAGGCCTGGATCTAGATATGGACACCTCATTCCAACCCATACAGACGTGATCGCCAACAAGCTTGCTTCACTAGGCCTGTGTCCGTTTGCAACTGTTTTGCAACTAATCCCACATCAACATTCATCGAGCCAAGGTCGCTCGGTTTTGGTTTGTCTTGGAACCGATCCGCACATCTGCAGGACCACTCTGCTTCACCACCAAAAGCAGGCTGGTCCTGCCCCCCCTTCTAAGAAACCTACTACTAGTACCTAATACCCACTGCTTCCGAGATACCATGTCCGTATTCCTCTTATCAAAATCTTTCCGGTGGCTGCTTTCCTGAATTTGGGCGGCCTGTTATTGTCATGCAAGCGAGCGTAATTCTGGTTTTTTGGCATGTGCTATTGGCTATTCATATAGGCACTTTGTTGCTTTTAGATGGATGTTGGCCGCGAAGTAAAGAGGGGGGAAGGGCTGATGGATGTGTGGGATGTTTGTATGATAGAGATGGAGGTGTCATGTGAGATGTGCGTGTGCATGCATGAGAAAAGCAATTTACTCTGATTATGTGTGCCTTGTGTTGTCATGCGAAGTGATGGTTCGCCTTGTGTCGGGTGGTCTGAGAATCTCTCATTACTGAATTGCTCTACTGCTGAATGACAGGTAACTGAGAAATCCCATAGAAGTAGGTATCGGCGTATGTAACAGCGATTGAGAGATCGGATCATAGCATCTTTGTCATTGAGTGTTACAAGTTCAATCCCTATGTCTCTCGATAAAACCCAGGGCTGGAAGACTCTTCACATCTAAAATACGTAGAGAAGGCTAAGTAAGATAGCTGAAGTGATCGTCTGAATTCCTGTCTGTACATCTATCTTATCTGCCGGAATACAAGACCGCCACACTCACTCGCTCTGCCACTCTCGGTATCATTATTCTATGTAAGTAAGTAAGTAATATCTCCCCTTCCCGAAAAACAGACTCCGTAAAACACCCTTCCCGGCGCTACGCCATGCATCATACAATCTCCACAGCACATCACAACCTCACAACCCCCCACACCCCACCCCCCAACGCACCCACCGCCGCCCACCCCAACACAAGCACCATCTCCCCCAGCATCCCCCTCCCCCTCCCAACAGCAACCCCCCCACTCTTCGCATCCCCCGTCTTCACAACCCCCACCCTCCCCGTCAACGTCCCCAACCCAATCGTCCCCGTCATCACAGCCGGCGCGCTCGTCCCCGCCCCAAACGTCTGCGTATACACCTTCGGCACCGTCTGCGTCACTCCGCCCACCACCGTCTCCACTTGTATTGTCGTGACCGGGTTGGCTTGTGCGCCGGGCTGCGGTTGTGCTGCTGCGGGTGCGGCGCCGGCGCCTCCGACGCCGACTGCGGGAGCGGCGGGAGCGGCGACCGGGGCTACGGGGGCTACGGGGGCTGCTGCTGGGGCGGCGGCGGGTTTGGGGTTGGCGGCTGGGGCTGCTGCTGGGGCGGCGGCGTTGGGGTTGTTGGCCGCTGGTTGGGCTGCTGCTGGGGCGGCGACGGGGGCGGCTACTTGGCGGAGGTCGAGGTGTTTGAGGAAGGGGGCGGGGGTTGTTGTGGGGGAGGAGGCGGGGGGGTCGACGAGGAAGGCGTCGAGGGATCGGGGGATGGATTTTGGGGTTGGGAAGCGGGGTTCTGCGAGGGTGAGGGGGGTGAGGAGGGTGAGGAGGAGGAGCCGGAGGTCGAGGATGTGCATTTTGGGGGGTTGAGGTTGGTGAGTTTGAGGAGACGTTGAGGTGGTTTCTTGGAGGTCGGTGGACGTAGTCCGTATGAGTGTGGTGTCAACCTTTGGAAGGCGACGGACAGCCTTGTATCGTCGACGCCAAGCTTGGAGTATAGGATTGTATGTTTCTTTGGGGAGTTGCCTTTGTTCCTTTGTAGGCCGCCGGGTCTTTCAACGCGTCTGGATTCTGCCGTAGGCCCACAGTGTCTTCTGGCGGCACTTTCAATGCTCTTGGTGTAGTTCCTGCGACTGCTTGTTTCGGAAGAGAAGTTTCGACGTTTGCAGGGATGCCGTAGATACAGTGGTGTCAAGTTGAATCTAAAGCGTCAAATTGGTATCGCGGACTCCTATCCCTGGCCGTTGTCTGCCTGAGCAACGGTATTCGTGGCAACGATTAAAAATTCAACGATTTTGAAGATGCCGCAGAAGAGAACGCTGTAACGACAGTCTATGAGGCGGCTAAGATGATCGTGATGGTGGTGATTGCAGTCGTTGGTGAGTTGGAGTCGACGTTGTTGGCCAGGGGGCCAAGATTTGATGATCTGCTAGCGGCGAAATGCCATCAAGGAGCTAGCTGGTTCTAGCACCAAAGGGGATGAAAATAGAAACACTTGCCACACTTCACTAATTCTTGGGCTGATGAGGGCTTAATTTAACAAAATGATGAGAAAATTCCCTCTGTCTATCAATTTAAACAATTATCGGTTTCCTTACGACGAAGTTTTGCCTTGCTCGATGTCTTTTTTGTGGTCCGTTTCGTGGGCGTTATTGTCCAATATGTCCTGGTAATGGGGGTAAAGGCCTCCCATACTCTGCAGCCTACATCGTACATACAATTTTCGACGCCCCCCCTATGCGACAGCGAAACAGAATTTCTCGCTCTTTCTCATGATACACTGCTTTCATGCCCCATGCCATCTTTTCATCTGTGTGTCAGAATTTCGGAAATTGCCGCACCTCATTGTCCATGGAGACAGACAGGGACTTGCTTAAGGACATCGAATACGCTCTTGCCAGAGTAACATCACAGGACACAGCCAAATGGGAGTCTAGTGTTGCTCCTGTAAGGAGCCTGAGTAGGGTCAATCCCTCCGCATGGTTCCTCAAGGCACTTATGTGTTCCATGTCTACAGGGAGGAATCGCAAGACCTTTGGAAATGTCCAAGAGTCCACTAGAAAGAAGAAGTCATGGGAGAAATCCCTTCCCAGCTAAGCTAAGCTTTCGTTGTCAGTCGCACCTCCTTTGAATTCTGATTGGTTCAACAACCATTGATACGCTCTTCCCTCCTGCTCCAGGCAGCTAGTGCGGGAATCCTTCTCGCACTCGCGGTAAGCCCCCTGTTATTACTTGGCCTTGAACGTTCTGGGGCGAATGGAGGCTTTTCACAATCATCGTTCATAGTATCTGTACAGTTGTGCAAAATCTCTTTCTGCCCTTGGTCTGCGAAAGTTTGATCATTTTCGCCTCTCGACTCCGTACTAGCATTTGTAACTTAGCGTCGAGAGTCGAATTGGGGTTGATAAATCAGGACGCAGTTTGTCTGCATCTCGACAATCTTACATGATGGAAAGGTCGTTGGCAATTCCCTGTCCTCCTTTTAAGCTCCAATTATCCCTACTGGACAAACGAATGCCACCGATTTACTCGGAAAGGGTTCTCTGTTTTCCCGTGTCAAGCAATAGTACCGAGCATAAAGATTACATCGTTCAGTCACTTTTCACCGCCTTACAGTATACGGTGGAGGAGCTTCCTTTCCTTGCCGGCTCGGTCGTACCTTTCTCTAACGAGCAACCATGGCTGAATGATCTACGTGCACAAGGAGCTGCCTATCTCGAAGTCAAGGACTTCTCCCAGGAGATCAAATTCGAGGACCTACGAAAAGCTCGCTTCTCTTCATCTATCCTTGATACCGAAAAGCTTTGCCCCTTTCCCAAAGCCATCTACAGACAAGATGACCCCATCGATGTGTGCCGGCTGCGGGCTGACTTCGTCGACGGCGGCCTCCTTTTAGTCATCTCCGTCATCCACGTCGTCTGCGACGGCCGTGGTATCTCTGACGTTCTCAAGGTCTTCGCCGACAAGCTTCGTAAACTCCAGGAGACTGAGCTTGCAGGCACCTCCAATGGTCATAAAGGAACGTCAGAGAAGCCTTACACATTTGACCGCGCCTCAGTACTCTCTGGAAAAGGAGTTCCTGGGACAATTGAGAATCACAAAGCCTGGACCGTATTGCCGCTCGCAGTCCAGGACAGCTATACCCATTCTAAAACCCTATGCACAACCTTCCACATCAGTAGCGACTCACCCAGGAGCCTCAAAAGGGTCGCATCATCCCCCGACCAATCCACCAGCATATCGACTCATGACTCGATCACCGCCTTGGTCTGGCGCAGCATAATGCTCGCCCGCCACCGCGCGGGCATCATTTCGGAGCAGACAATCACCCGCTGCGGAACCTTCGTCGACAGCCGCTCTCGGCTCGATCTCCCCTCCCCATACTTCGGCAACGCCATCTACTCCGTCTTCGCATCCGTCGCCTTCCCTGCACTTGAATCCTCCACCAACAGCATCGACACTTCTCCACTCTCTGGACTCCAAGCCGCGGCGCTCGCCATCCGGGTAGAGATCAATGACGCCACTGGAGACAAGGTTCGAGATCTATTTGGCTTCATCGACAGGACAAGTATGAAGCATCCCACGCGGCTGACGTTGTTGGATGATTTATCGGTCAGCAGTATAATAATTACAAGTTATTTCAGCTTCGAGATGCACGAGCTTGATTTCGGAGCGGTCCTGGGAGGTAGAATGGAGGCGTTCCGGCTCCCCTCTGAAGGGCTGGTTCCTGGGGTACCGGTAATTCTGCCGCGGTTGTCTGATGGAAGCTGCGAGTTCGTAATCAGTGAGACGGAAGATGTCATGAAGTTCTTGCTGGAGGATGAGGTTTTCCGGAAGTTTGCGAGAAAGCTGTGTTAAGCTTATGGGATTTCAATTGATATACTCTGATTATTGCAGTGGCAGGAAGGTAAGGGGGAGACCAGGTCTCCAGCGCGTAGCCAAAAACGATTAATGACATTCCGAAATTACATTTCGCCAAACAGCTTCTGAGCACACATCTAGTCAGATCTCCAAAAAGGCCCTTTGTCCTCGAAGCAAATACATCCCATCGAAATTCATCATCCCATGGCCATATATATCAAAACACCCCCCCCAAATCAAATCGATAATAACTCCAATAGCCCAGCCATAGCCAATCCATCATCCGTAATCAACCAAGAGAACAACAACCCTGCTACCTCATCCCCCTCGGGTTAACCTAGCGTTAGCGTCTTGCTGCATCAATGGTGTCTGGTACCATCCATCCTTTGTCTATAATTGAGCAAGATCCCGGAATTCCGGATTCAATTTCGGGTTGAGATGTTGGGTTTCGATCTGGGCATGACTGGGGCTGTTTGGGAAAGTCGCGAATATCTTCTTGCGGGTTTTGTCCATTTGATTTCCGGGCTTTCATTTTCGGGCGGTGGGGATCCAGACGAGACTCGGCTTGAGACCCCTTCAGATTTACCGTGAAAGGCCCAAGCTTAGCATGATTTGGGATGACTTACTCGAGAGGATATGTGAATGTTGACATCTACGACACATCTCAAGAATTCAAACAACGACTCCCGTTGAATATTAGAGAACCCTTTTTTATTTATTTTTTCCGCTGACGAATCTGGCAGACCTTGGTCGGCATGAATCTAGATATGATCTTCTGTGGTGGACTGCCCGCTCTACGATCCGATGTGTGCCCAACTACGAGCTTCACGCCTCCTGTTCTTGACACGGAAAGCCAGTTCAATGTGTGATCGACCGGTAAACAAACAGTCTTCTTAGGTTCCTAGCCAATGGGAACTTCCAGATATGATGCCCAGATGCCCTGGTTGGCCGTGCACATGTCACTGGACTGTATAACACTGTTTACCGGCCCCATGTGGGATATCTTTCCACATTTGGTTTGCCACATCGAGCATGTTAAGGCATTGGAAGGCTTAAGATCTCAGAGTGAGCACCCTTCCATGTTTCATTTCCTTCAAAACGTTGCGCTGAGGGGTTTCTACTGCAGTCCCGGTACACTTGAATATTTCATGCCCCCGTCAAAAGAAGCACACGAATCTGATATGGCAGCTATTAAGAGTGTCGGCATGGATGTGATTAGGTTTGAGGTGGACGCCCATTCAGTCTATTCACTGGAACTGGGGAAGGGAAAATGTTTCACGAGATGGGCTGAACCAATTGCTGATGCTCATGGTCTGGTTGTGAGCCTCGACCGTAGCTGCGTTTTGAGGAATAAGAACCTGACGAGCGTGTACATAATTGCATGCGGGGATGACGGATCCCGAACGACTTGTGTGAGGGAGTGTGTTTTTTGTGCATACGTAGCCATCTATGAGTGGCTCATAAAATCAGTCTGGCGACCTAGGCATGCGAGTGGGTTCTTTTCTGGACGTCTGAATAGAACTGCCTCTCAGGAGCAAAATATCGGTAATGACATCCTGTAATATCATCTGACTTTTGAGCGACCAATAAGCTAGTAATATTTACGGGCGTCGGCGATTGCTCCTGCAGTCAGGACCCGGAATGTTGCTAGCCAATTCTGAGCTCAAAGTCTTTCTTATGATAAGACTATGTTATGACGAACATCAGACCCCGCAGGGAACGTCGACAGTGCTGTCAGGGTCTTGCCAAAACATCTTGAGCAATTTCCACTCCTCCTTTACGTCCTGGACAGTTGAAAACACCTTTTCCCTGCCGGATCTGAGAAACCGGAAAGCTTTCAAAAACAGACATGTTTGTATCTCTAGTCAGCTGTTTGGTCTGTTGTTCGCTGTTTTGTATATTACTAGGGTTCTCCCTTTCTCCTGGAGAGCGTCCTGCACTACGAAATCCTCGCCGTACCCGCGCGATAATCGAGGTCGCAAACGTTTTATGATATTTGCCGATGAAAGTAGCAACTACGATTAGTCCAGTAGTTGACCATGGACTCCAGGCTCCAATATGAGCTGAGGATTCGCTTTGCGGAAGATCGCCCAAGAGGATCTCCATCATGATGATATTAGTAGTGAAAAGCACGACGGATAGAAAGCTTGCAACAACTGTCCACAGGTACGCCATGGTTGCAATGTATTTGGCGGTCCGCTTTCGCCAGCCTCTGCTTCCTCTACCGCCCACCTTGGAGGAATGGGAATCGAAGCCAAGGGTGACTTTCTTGAGGAAATTGTATATGACGCCTCTGCATTGACGAGGGTTTCTGCGACCGAAACAAAGGGCCCAGACACCTTGAGATAGCAGGAAGAAGCCTACTATAGCGCCGAAAAATTCGTACGTTACAAAAGTCGATACTACTTGCGACGAATACAGAACTTTGACGTCTGCTTGAGACGGTATCTGAAGGTCTGAATAAGAGCGAAATATTGCCGGCGGCCAATGGAACGATGACTGCTGGCAGGGATCCATGCATCCATTGTCGTGGACCCACTCGGCGTCGACAACGAAGCCTTGCCATGACGGATCTTGGCCCGCGCTATAATTCATCTGAGAGGATGGAGGATGGCAAGTGATAGGATTCACGGCCGAGACGTTGGTCACATAATAAGTGGTGCTCCATATTGTTGACAAAATTGCAATCAGTCCAACTAAGACCAGGCCTCCCCAGTAAATTATGATTGTTCTGGCTCCAGATTTGTGACCGTCATGAGACCCTAGGTTGCGAAGCGTCGTAGACCAATTGATCAATGGTATAGTGATAAGGCATGAGGTGCTTAGGATTGCGCCCAAGGCATATACATCCAGATCTCCATAAGAAGGCCCACGCCATATAAGGAGACAAGCGTGGATCGCTGCACTTCCGGAGTATGTAAGGGCAGCAGCGAGAGCACCAGCAACAAGCCATTCAAAATGGGAGGCAAGGAGTCCAAATATGAGGACAAAGTAAAACAGGATTCGCGGCAACAGTCCGTAATTACCCTATATGCCTATCAGTCCTAACGCCAATTCTCAAAGTAATGACAAAATCCTTACTGATAGAAGAGGAGACTGGAACGAGTTCTTGTTTCAGCAAAGGGCATACGATCATAACACGAGGGTGACGACGCCACGTTACATATATGATGAAGGTGTGGCTGCTGTGCCAGATGAACTGTCAATTCCAAGATTAGGATCTGACTGCGGATAGGAATAAATCTTGCATATTGCCAGGTGCCAAATCAGCGGACGAAGGATTGCTATGGCTGTACTCTAGTTGATCAAGATACTTCCAAATGACGTCGCACTTCGATGTTAAAGCAGATGTACCATCGTCCTTTGCGCAGGCCTGAGAAGGAGCAGATGAAACGTTTCCGACATTGCAGGCAGGACGGTGCGGCTGAAATCAACTAGTGGATAGAAGGGGTCACCCCTCAAATGGACATACCGCTCAAGTGGACATTCCCCTATAGCTCAATAACGAAGCCAGATGATAACCTACCTCCCATATAAAATCTGCTCCAAATCATAATGCGAATAAATCTTACATACAAAGTTTTTGCTCAAAATGACCTTTGGAAATCGATGTTCTAAAGAAGGGTTTCAGCCTTATAGGGATGTCCATTTGAGCAGTACTTATGTCCAAAAAGTCGTGGCGGGTAGCGCGAAAAGACCTTGATGTTTGTCTACCGCAACACTTCTATTTTTCTTGAAACTTTCAAGTAATCTATTTGAGAAGCCTGGGATTGCTCCAGAATTATTTCGATATTTTTGGGGCTTGGTGTCATTGGCGAGACCCCGCGCAAGTCGAAATCTTGAAGTTGGAACATCCGCCACGACTGATATGACCGACCCTCGTTCGTGGCCGTGGGATTCAAAGCTGAGTCTCGATACATGATTCAAGATTTGAGTCTGAAGCTGCTGTTCATGACATGCCGGCATTTCAGTGCCATCGATACGACTGTGTAGATAGCTAGGAGAATCCTATTTGGGTATTGTAGATTAGGGATTGACCTGAATTCTATCAGTACTGTCATATTTTGTCTTCTAACCACTGCCGGACACTCTCCGGGCATAGTTTGGTTCCGGCGGAAGGTGCTGCTTGTGCTGCTTGATGATTGGGGGATACACCCAGAAGCAAGCAAGCTAGATAGACATAGATCCCAAAATTGAGCCAAGACGAGGGTTCATGAAGACATCATTCATTGTCACATCATCATCACAGACGTACCGTCGCCCCAGCGCACTTTTCAAATCCCAGCACATTGGTGATTGGGCCAGGTACTCCTATTTGCCAATTGTCAGGAAGAGCCTGTCTCCCACGTCTCCCAACCCAGGACATATCATCCCCCTGCCATCCACGTCCGCATCTATCGCGCCAACCCAAATCTCGACTCCCTCAAGGCCATTCTCTTCTGCCGCTCGCCGTACTCCTGGCTCGCTGCCTAAGACGCTGATCAGGACCACCTTCTTCGCACCCCACTCCAAGAGTGTTTGTATTGCTGCGCTAGATGTCCCACCAGTCGCAATGACCGGGTCGAGCAGTATCGCGATTTCGGGGATTGGGAAAGGATCAGGACGCACGTTCGTCGGACGATGATAGGGCAAGTTGTTGTAATATTCCACAGGTTGGAGAGTGTGCGGTTCACGGAAAAGACCGAGGTGGTGCACGGGAACTGGGTCAGGGAGAAGAGTCTGTATCGCTTCGAGCATACTAAGGCCGGAGCGAAGGATCGGAATGATTGCGACATTCGAAGTCACGGTTTCGGTCGTGTATTCGTAGTTGAGGGGGCTTTCAGCCTGTGGCGATGAGTCTCAGTCAAGTCCATTGTTTTTGAGGATGGATTAAGCGACTGGGACAAAGGTAGTAGGTCACTAATAGAGGCTCACAGTACCACTTTCTGTTGTCCGCAGTGAAGTAGCTAAGGCTTCACAACTCAGTATCAGGGCAATTTCGTGGACAAGGGTTTTCGTCTCTCGGGCATTGGCTGTTTTTGAGCGGAGGTGAGACAGCTTCGCCCGCAGACACGGATGATTCGAGACATGGACATTCTGGGGCAGGGGAGAAGATGCCATGACAGGAAGTATACTAAATCTTCCAAGCACAAAAGAGAGGTTATCCTAGATATCATGAGCTAGAAAGGTTGGAATCGGAACATCAATTGCAAAGGTCGCCGCCCTTCCAGCTGAACGCCAGGTAGTTTGCGTGAATGTAGAGAAATGCTCCTGCCCCCCGCCTCCCTTTACTGTAGTACCCTGAACTCCTCTTGATCTGGTTGGAGCAGGCTTCTAGCGATAATCATGGCTTTCGCACCGCCCGTGTCCAAAGGCTACTTTCATTACAATGGTGATCTGTACGTTGAAGTCGGGAACCTCAATCGGCACAAGCGTGCAACAGTGGGGGAAATCACCGCGATCCTCCGCCCAGATGTAACGAAGTCCAAGAAGGCCTCGACTGATCCGGCAAAGGATCAAGTTGGCCATTGGTACGAAGCTCAACTGATACATTATGGGCTTCCGCCCTCAAAGGACAAAGCAAGGGCGAAGATGCGGCTATTGGAAGCACTTAACACCTCTCGGCTGAATGTGCCACCCAACATCAACAAATTGGAAAGCGAATTAAAGAAGGAGTATGCTGCAGCTGAGAAAAAAGCGAGAGCCCAATTAAAAGCCAGCCAAGCACCTGCAAAGATCAGTGAATCCCCTGCAGCGGGCAAGAAACGAAAACAGTCTGAGAGTGCGGGAAACGCCAATAACATCAACATCAGCATCAGCTTCGGAGATGGTTCACCACAAGTTTCAGGCGGTGTCAATGGTTCTGAAAGCCACCCCCCAGCCAAAAGAGCTAAGACTGCACCGTCAAAGCCAACAAAAAAGCAACCCGAGGAACCAGGACCATCGAAGCCAACAAAGAAGAATGCCGGGCAGAAGGTCAAACAACAGTCTTCCCAGGCCCAAGAGCCAAAGGCGAGGCCAAAGCAAACGGCCAGGTGCCCGGCGCTCACCAAGGCCTGGTTGAAGGATCCCACCCTGGGTCCAGGTCCCATCAATATGGCAACAGGGCAGAATTATACCTGGGAAGAATACAAGGCACTACGTGGAGAAGGAGAAGATCCAGTGCCACTATCTCGCACGGACACCAGGGGTGTGAAGGACAAAAAGCCGAGAGGCAAGCAAACACCAAAGACTGAGGCAACGACAAAAGTGAAGAAAGAACCCGCTGCAGGGAAAGAGCCAAAGGTCAAGAAGGAAACGAAAGTGAAAAAGGAACCTTCTACCAAGCCCAAACCCCCAATCAAGCACGACCCCGACGCGCCCCTCGGTCTCATTAACGGCCTCTACGAGCTACGGGTAAGGCCACTTCGCTAGGACGCCAAGCGACACTAAAATGTTAGTGGCGTAGCCTCACCTGTCCTTTAGGTGGTCTTAGCTATAACGCTAGATATAAAGGGAACGCTTTCCCGTCTTCAGTTTGGTAGGTTACACATATGTTATTTATGATGGCGAAGCAATCTACGAAGAAACGTAGTGGCGGGAAGATCACAGCCCGATACCCCAAGAAGAGAGCATTCAAGCGGACCTTAAAATTCGGGCGTCTACGATGGCTCCCAGCTTCGCCACCGACGCAGCGCTGGACGACCCCTTTTTTAAGGTCCGCTTGAATGCTCTCTTCTTGGGGTATCGGGCTGTGATCTTCCCGCCACTGCGTTTCTTCGTATATTGCTTCGCCATCGTAAATAGCATATGTGTAACCTGCCAAACTGAAGACGGGAAAGCGTTCCCTTTATGTCCAGCGTTACAGCTAAGACCACCTGAGTTATAGGTGAAGCCACTTCACTAAAGTTTTAGCGTTCCTTGGCGTCCTAGCGAGGTGGCTTTACCTGTAGCGACGAATCGCCACCCGTTCCAGGTCGGTGGAACGCGAAAATACTTCCGTGTTCCAAAGAGCCAATAGGGGGTGACATGGAGGATGATGAATCATCTGAATCCAAGGATTCAACCAGTCAGAGCTCAGAAGTACAACTGCGTTCCACGTTCCAGCGTTCCAGAGGAATCATATAGAAAAGGCTGGCACCTTTTCCTCTGGAACGCCCGGTCTCAGCCAAAGGCTGTTCCCCCCTGATCAAGCTCAGTGAACCTATCCCCCTTCTATCCTAGGGCCACATCCCCTTCACTCAACGAGTGAATTCAACCTTGATGACTCCCACAGTGACTCCTCCCACAGTGCATCTACTCGTGCACCGCAAACCCTACGAACATCGTGAGTCTCATCAAGTGAACATCATTCTTGAGCACTCTCCTTGTGCATCTACTCGTGAGCAAGCTCACTCAACAGGGTCAAAGACCCCCCCACTCCGTGGGTCCCCCCCTTGCTCACGCATTATATACAATACTCTGCCTACGGCGTTCTCAACAACCATTGTCACAAACTATGCGCAAGTCCCTATCGCACCGCAGGTGTGTCAGGGCTGACAGCCCTGCTTCTCTTCATTTCATTTGTCAATTCATTTGTCAATTTCATCTATTCTGTTGCATATTTCGCCAAATACGACTCCCGCTAAATCCCGCTACGGTTCTACCATAGCACTGCATCTGCCATGTCCAACGCTCCAAATCTTTCGCCGCTAGCGCCTTGTCCTCGGCGCACATGCTGTCTGTCATATCATCCCAGTCTTCCCAGTAGTCCCGTCTCCATTCAGGACGCACTCTCCCGTCACGCATATTCACTCCTTGTACCCGTTGCCCAGTCAAGTACCGGGCGAACGTCCTCCACACTGCATTCCACTCTCTCTCCCGTTCCAAGTCGTCGACGCTCATGGCATCGCTTCGGGCATACAAACGCAAGCACACCACTGGCACTTGACACCCAGCGAGGGATTCCTCACTGTGGCCGAAGCTTCGTATGCTCGCTCGTCGATACAACCACGCCCGTACCCTCCACGGTCGAGAATACGGTCTTTCGAGCGAGGCTTCCATCAGCCCATGCCGCCACCAGCACAGGCACCGGCCTTCAACATGTAGCCCACAGTTGAATCGAAGGCTTCGCATCGTGATCCGCCACAGCGTCTTCCCTCCAACATTCCGGACGACGGAAGCCATCCGCCGGTTCGTCAACGACAACGACCCCAGGTCATTCAGACAATCAACGTGCTCCAACACGTTATCCATCACTTCTGGAGGAAGGTCGAGAACCGCCGCCTGCATCGAAACAATCATCAGGTTTCTGCTTTTGAACTCCTACTGTCGTCGGTCGGTATCGCGGGTTACTCTGCGTGTGGGCCTGCTGTCGAGTATGTAACGTAGATAGATATCAATCGATGAATCCATTGAAGCGGGAAAGAGTTTCCCTATATCCTCTGTCGGTAAACCTGCCAGAAAACGTTACGGCTAAGACCACCTGAGGTACAGGTGAGGCCACACCACTAACATTTTAGTGTTGCTTGGCGTCCTCCTGCCCCACTGCGGAGGACGAATTCAATTGCACAGACCTAACCCTCACCCTCTCCCTCGACGGCACCACCGTCTGGGGCGCCTACGATCTCGGCATGTTCTCCGGCATCATCTATCTCCCCTCTCGACCGTGGCACGCCTCTAACCAACCACTGCCATTGACCTGGCGCGGTAGAGAGAACGGAGAGGGCGAAATGAGCTTTGGATATAATTGTGACGGGGAAATATCGTTCTTGGGGAATGGCGACATCGAGGGCTGGATTTCCGTGTACGGACGATGTAATTTTCAGGGGTCGAGGAGGCCTGAGGCTGGTACGGCGGTTGGGACGGCGAGGAGTATGAGGGCTGAATGGGAGGATTATAATGATGAGACTTATGAGGCGGAGAGGACGGGGAGGTGGGGATGAGTGGGAAGTTATATTGGATGTGTCTTGATGAAGCGTGCGTTTTGTGAGTTTGATACCCTTGACTCGTTCATGTCCGTGGCTATTGTATTTTGGAGTCAACGCCCACAAAGTTCGCTTGCCCGTTGACTTTCTACCCACAGGATACCAGAATGTCTGTAATGTACCAAGTCTTGCTAAGCTAGATATTATTCGGGTCATCACCAAATTTTTAAAAAATTCCACTGGAACTCCGCGCTGCGTTTAGCGTGCAACTTGCAATCCCAACCAGTTCAATCCCCTCTCTGGGCCTGTGTTATTGGCATAAGGTTTGGCAAAGCATGTCCATGTTGAGTCCCCCAGCTTGCAGTCGTTGAAAGGACTTCTGTAATATGGTTCAGGCTTGTTCCCTTCCCGAGTAACGGTTCATATGACATTACCCCGATTAAATCCGTATGCCCTCATCGAAATCCACCGGGAGCGTACCTTCAAGACAGACAAAACCCCCCTGCCCTCCTCTCCGCAATCGATATAGCCTCACAATCTCTCGTGAACGTACAAAAATGCTTCACGAACGTCATGGAATGCGTTAAGGCTTGAAATGAAGACGAAGATAGCTAGGATTGTGATCATTGGATGTTCAAACGAATTGGAGGTATGCAGATGTACGAAGCATACAGTCAGCCAAGTCATATTCCCCAATGAGGAGATAGACTTGAGCCAGCTCACAGCCTACTGATTCATATTCCGTCCGAAGATTTTGGGCCTTCTTTTAGGAACGATTGTACACCTACACCTCTCGTCCAATGGCTAATTTTCCCTTACTTATCGAAAAGAATCCACACTCCTTTGAACGGTAAACTCCCCTCGGCGCTCGAATCTGTAGATATGGCGTCGCTTATAGAGACTGTCTTCTAAATACAGGGCGATTGCCTTTTCACAGATACTCTTCCGTCAGTGCGGCCGTTTCCGATATCTTTGCTGATGTCCTTTTGGAATGTCGTAATTGTATGCTGCCACCATCCGTGTCAGTGTCCGAAAGTCTGCCAGAGATGAGCCAAGAGGAGACAGACCTATTTCGAGAGCCATAATCAAGCACAGGTAGATAAACACAGTGACAGAATCATTCAATCCCTGGTGATGATAGAGCATGTACAGGTCCAGGGAGACATCAATTCACTTCGTTCCCACACAATTTTATTTCTTGGATCCATCGGAAACAAAAGAGTTAGGCCATATCAACAAGCTGTTGCACCAAAAGAGTGCATCAAGTATCGGTATCCAGTCGCTCAAAATAAGACACGACAGTACCACAGGAGCAGTGCTCAAAGCGACAAATGAAACGAACGGCCATACGAGCACTATACAGTACAGGAAAGTCGGGATCATCACAAAAGGAAGGATGACGCCAAATAGCTCATTGAAGAACATCGAATATAACAAGGGTATCAGCGCTATTACGATATTGATTTCACGGTAAAACCAGAGAAGTGCAGTCCGTCTCAGCGTGGAACATGCCCGGCGCAAAGCCCATGGGCGGTGCTTCCTCAAAAGCTGGTCCAGCAGAGCGGCATCACGTGGCGGGAAAACCTCATGGAATACATCTGATGGTGTCATCGTCCGGCCAGGAGGATGTTTTTGTAACCCTGGGATTGTCCACGGTCCTAGGTCTGCAGCGGCGCCGTGCTCAATCAATAGTTTCGTTGCTTCTAACTCGTCCTGCACTACCTTGGGAGGCTTGCGAGCTTTATCGATCTTAGCTTCGTACAGGTGGTGTAAATAGAGAGCCCAGACTGTTGTCCAAACGAAGCCAGACTGATACACAGTAAGCTCCTCATTTGGATTCGCGCCTTGCGTCAATAGTAAATTGATCATGTCAGGATCAAGCCCGCAAGTCCGTGGTGACCACATTAATGGCCGCAACGCTCGGTCGAGTATTGGTCTTCGTAAGAACGGCCTCTTCATCAAGTGTGGCTTTGTTTGTAGTTTGTACGAGATGCTACCCTTGAGATTCGCTTCAACCGACCAAGCGAAAAAGAAATTCGTCATGTCTTTGTCATAACGAGAGAGTTCTTCGACCGAAGCTCTATCCACTGGCCACCTATCATTCTCGTCAATTAAATTTACCCAATGGTCAAAAGCCCATGCTAAGTGGGTAAGTAGTCTCTGTAAACGCATGTTCTGGTCATCGACCTTTCGGATTGAAGAGATTGCCCGCTGAAGCTCGTCACCCAGTGCACCATCTAGTGTTCCTTTATCCCGCTCCATGAGATGAGCGTAAGAGAAGAAGTTGCTGCAATGCCTCCACCATCGGTCAGTTTTCACCTTACTGGGCTTCCACCATCCATCATTGCTCACTTCATGGACTCTCTCAGTTGACCACGGTAGCGATTTGACGATGGCTATCGTTGCCTTGCACAAAGAAACCTTGGCATCAAAATCTTCTGACGTCCAAGAGGTCAGCTCTGTGAGCATATCAGGCTTGGAGAGAAAGTCCTTAACCGTGCGATGCGAGAAGCGCACGGTAAACATTAGATGATCCACTTTACTGTTATCGCGTTCGATGACAAGCAAGTCCTGCCCTCGTGCGTTTATACGCTTGCGAATCCTTGCAAAAATGGCCATCACATCGGGTTTTCCAAGGGGACTGATCTCTGCTTGTATTGCGTAGTCTGGCGTAATTCTCTCTTGTTCATAGAACCACAGCGTTAATAAGGAGAGGGGCTGTATACCTTCAAGGCATATCAACAAAATTTCTGCTGTCTCTTCCCGATAATGGTCATCAATACTGTCGAACATGTGCTGGAAGTATGCCGTCAAGGTAGTGGGAAAAGTGTTGAGTCTTTTGTGTAGGTCCATGAGATTGTCATCATTGTTCAACCCGCGAAGAAGATTGCTGACGACAATCCTGACCCATAAGAAGACTCCCTGCGCATTTTGGACGATCTGATCAACCAACTCGCTACTGCGAGGGTCTCTTGACTGTAGCAATTTGAATTGGCCATCCGTCTCAAATCTGTTTTTAATGTAACTTTCAATGTCGTCTTTATTGTGATCTTCGAGTAACAATCTTTGTTCCGCTTTGTCACCAAAAGCCGCAGAGAAAATGTTCCATGGTCGGCTGGATAGACAAATTTTGACCGAGGGTGATGCACTAAGGTCCTTCAAGATACGTATGATGTGCGTATAATCTTCCCCATCGTACTCGTCCACGCCGTCAACAAAGAAGCAGAATTTTATGTTTACTAATGGCTGCTGGCCCAGCGTCCTGAAAGCCTCTGAGAGTTCGGTCCGAGTCCAAGTCGCGCCAATATCGTAGTGTCGCTTCCATCTAGAAGGACAAATGACAGGCACCATTTCTGGGCATTGGCCGAAGACCTCACGGAGTAGGGATTGTAGTAATCCGGTCTGTGACTTCTGCATTGGCGCCCCAGCGTTCCAGAAGAAATATCTGGCAATGATGAGTTTTATGCTTCCTGACCAAGATTGCAGCATTTCTAGAGTGCACGAATCATTCGCAATGTAGTTCATCAGAACCGACTTTCCTGATCCGGCTTTCCCCGATATCCAATAGATGTTATCTCCAGATTGTAGCCACTTTTTGAATCCGACAGGCTGGTGACTGGGCCGATGCTTGTCGTCGAAGATCCATTCAAATGTTCGATATTCAGTATCAGCGATGTCTGATTGTCGACTTTGCCTGGTTTCAAAATCTAGACTATTGAGGATACAGAGAGTCTTTTGGTTTTGCGAGGCTCCAGCCAAGGATGACAGCTGAGTCGATAGATCTGCTAATGTTGTACCTTCTTCCTTTCTCACATCTTTCAGTGTTTTTAGAATCTCGTTCTTCAGATCGAGTATTTTCCCATCAGCGAGGTCTTTTAAGGTCATTAAAACTTCAGACTGTTGCTCACTTAGGCATGGCGCATCAGCCACGCACACGTATGCCTCAGGGGTATTCACCTCATCATGCTCTGAATCTGGTTGAAAATGGCTTGCTGGACGACGCGGAGTCTTTTGTCAAGAGACGCGATTTTGTCTTTATTCCATGGCGTTTGAGCCGCTACAGCCTTTTGTAAGCTCTCCCACTTTCTAGCGGCACCTGCAGATTTCTTGACCTTAAGGCCATCGAGTACTAAAACAAGATCCGAAGTTATTGATTTGCAGGATTTTGCAAGTTCTCTAAGCTCTCCCCTATTCTTGGACGCAGGACCACCATCATCGCTGGGCTCAAGGGGATAATCGACCTTTTCAGCCAGCTTTCGAACGTAAGCAATCTTGACTTCAAGATCGGATGTCTCGGCATTGGACCCATTAGCAGAATGATAGAGCTCGACGCTCCCTGTCACAAGCTTAATGCCAAAGTCAGTGAGCTGAACGACGGAGCCAGCGAGGCTGAGGGCCGTTAGTGGGTCTAGCATTACGGACAAGCTGTGAATATTTGAAGGGCAGGCTCTCGAAATTTTCTAAATTTGCGGGAATCTCATTTATAGAGGTCGATCGCTTTACAGTGTGCCATAATCTGAAGTCTGTCAGGATAGCTCAGGAAATCTGTCCCCACATTGGACTTGAAAATCCGGGCGGTAGGAAGGTCAATGAGGAGTTTCCTAGCTCCTCAATCTGTACAAGCGTAGAGTCGATGTTCAGATTCATGTGTATGTTGTGACTGATGTGCCTTACGAGCCTTGAAAGTGATATTCGAAAGTAGTCTATCACTAGAACTAGCGCTCTTTAGCGTGACGAAAAGAACGCTGCCACTAGAAGGCACTCCAAACCGAGAGAGATGATATTTTTTGCACTCGTTCCTATGGAGAGGAACGATAGGCTCTAAGATGCGATTGACACAAGCCAATAGGCGACGTATGACTGAGGTCCCAGATAAGAGCGATTCGCAGATCGAAAAGTACATGGAAGGCACGAACGCACACCTTACTTTTCTGCATTCTTCTAATTACTTAGAGCCAGGTGAAACAACCCAAATCAGGTACCACCAGGGTAGGTACTTGCCTGGGATATATATATATGCCTCAGCACTGTCCCTATTTTATCCCTTACAAGCGGATGGAGTTGTGTCAAAATCGCTGAGACAGAACATGTGCTGGACACTCGATTGACAAATTTGATGTCTATGTTCTCCGAAAAGCCGTCCCAACCAATCTGAGCCACCATTCTAATCTGTCTTTTGGTTTTTGATTGTCTACGTTACATTCTTTCGAGATGACGCTTGCAAACGCTTTCAGCCTTAATTTTGGAGCAAGACTCAACAAAACTTAATATAAATAGAAACTTCTACAATAATTCACAAGCTGTCGTTGAGTAACATCATATTGATGATCACTGTTGAGTGTGTCAAATTTTGACATGTGGTTCTTATAGTGCGCTCGGACCGTCTTGTGATCATGACATGATACGTTACACAGGCAATGAATGACCATCGACGTAGCTTCTCTATGGAACATAGTCTAGCACATTCAGCCAAAGAATTTGAGCAACACCAAACGAAGATTAGAGGCACTTTCCGACATTCAAGACAGCAGACATCCAAGCTCACGCATACACTGAAGGGGTATACATCAATGCGCCACCAAGGAAAAATGGAGCAAAGCCAGACTTATTGGCAAACCGAACCCAAGAACATCCTATCGACTATGAATGCTACACTTCTCCAGACCAGTCAATATTCGGATCTTACTGTCCGATGTGGAGGCAATGAGCACCATCTCCATCGTGCCATAATCTGTCCACGATCCAATTTCTTTGCTGCGTGCTGCAACGGGAGATTCAAGGTGAATCTTGAAGCAGCTCTCCAGGTACATCAAATGCTGATCTACACGAAGGAAGGAAAAGAGATGATCATTGATCTCCCTGAGGACGATCCCGCCATATTTGCTAAGATGGTTGAATATCTCTATACACTCGATTATGACGATCAAATAACTAGCGGTGAGTAGTAGTACAGTCTACTAGGACAACGCATGACATACTGAAATCACAACCTCGCAGGTGAATCCGGTTACGCCAAAGCAGAACTGAACACCCAAGTATTTGCGATGGCGGACAAGTACGATATAATCGACCTCACCAGGTTGGCTCGGAACAAACTACAAGTCCAGCTCTCAGGCTGTGTCACCGAGGACCTACTCAGCTTTACCGAAGATGTCTGCATGGAAATCCTCCCATCACAGAACCAGATACGTTCTGCAATTGTCACAGAGTGTCTCAAGCGGATGGACGAGCTAGTCAAAAACGACATCTTCATGAATTTGCTAAGCGAACATGGCAGTTTTGGGGCGATGTTGGTGCAGGAAATGCACTTCGAAACATCGAGGGACATGTCCAATCTGAGTACGGAGGCCCAAGACGGGCGCAACGGGCATATACCGCCACCTGGCTTTCGAGCGTGGGCTTTGCAGCCACAAGGAGTTGGAGTTAGACGCAGATGAATGAATTTGAAGAGCATCTCCTCCGAAAGGAGTTTGAGATTGTGAGGAATAGGTGCTTCCCAAGGAGTGGCAGAAATGAATGACACAGATATCTCGATATCAGATAGACTGACAAGATCCAAGAATTTCTGAAAATCCCTAATTGGACCCTAGATCTAGGCCTCTTCCTTCATTCGTTCTCAGAGTTCCCTTCAGAAGGCCCAGTCCGTTCCATACGCAAAGTCTACGGATATTTTGTATGCATTAAGGTAACGACTTTCGCTCCATTGATGATGTTCAATTTGAAAGCGCAAGTCTTGCTCAAATCCTCCTAGGCTTATGATATCAACAATCACTAGCACTTACGTCTCAGCTCATGACTCGCAGAAGCGAAAGCAGTACACTGGAAGGCTGTAACAATATATAGTGGGTGTCTTTGCGGACATGCTACGAAGATCCATCTCTACGGGCAATTATTCATAGGAAGGTGTCGTCAGCGTTGATGTGCATGCTCACAAGCAAGTAAAATTTTCACGTGAGGCTCATACGATGGAGGCGCTGGGAGAGGGGTGCTGACAGGAGATGAGGAGAGTCTGTAGTGATGCAATACGAACATATTCTCTGAGACATAAGCCGGGATGATGTTCAATCATTGAGATTGAATGAAGGATCATTGATAGTTCCAGGGTTGACAAATGAACGCAATTATCCTGAGTACGGCTCTAAATCCCCTGTGGAGGTCTTTACTTCCAGACTGTGGTTTTCTGCGCAACCGACAGTCTGATTGCCATTTGAAGTTTGGGATCCTACATAGCAGCACTGCCTAGATATTCCAACTCAAAGTTCCATCTTACCTTAGCCTCTGCTTCTCAATGTAACCCTGAGAGCCCTTGTCATTTTTTCATCGCCTTCGTCCTCACCTTCGTAATCTTCATCATTCTCATCGTCTTCGTCCTCTTCGTCCCATCCAAACCATCCGGCCCATCCACCCCCAACGTATTCTTCGTCCTCCTCGTCCCCTTCAGAATCCTCATAGTCTACAGAGTCCTCATAATCTTCAGAACCTTAGTAGTCTTCAGTGCCCAACGTATCTCGAGCTGTCCTTTTATGTATGGCCTCTAAGTCGACATCGTCTTTGTCGTATTCTGCCCGATCAAACCACATCTCCTTTCTCTGTTCTAAGTCCCCATTCATTTCGAATTCGATTGCATGGCCACTGATGATATGGCGAAAGAAGCTGTCCTCCAAAGTCTCTGATATGTTTTTTGTCCAAAACCGATTTTGGGCCCGCATGTTAATCATCCACATCGCAGGATCATGGATGAAGCTTTGATATTCCCATGCAGCCTTAAACTTATATTGTGAAGCTGTGAAGCCATCACAATCTACCATGTCCTCATTGATACCCACTCTCTGAAGTTCTTGCAGAATCTCGGGCGTTGGTGAGCCAGAAAGCATAAACCCAACCATTGCCAGGTAATGCAAAATCGTCCGACCAAAGAAGTCAGTGCTATTGACATCGAGATCATTTGTCTTGAGCAAGAATGAGAAATACGATTGGTTCAGGATTGCAAAATGTAATACAGTAGTACCGTTGACGTCTCTGGCTGCCAAATCAGCACTGTGTCTCAGTAGGACGTCCATTGCTACAACGTTCCCTCCTGCGGCGGCATGGTGCAGAGGAGTTCTTCCGAAGGCGTCTCGCGAATTAACATCAACATTTAAGAAACCCTAGTCCATTGTTTAATAAGATTGCAAGGCGCTGATCGTGATATATTGCCAGATGTAGAACGGTCATTGCATTGGAGGCGCACACCGCCGTATCCGCACCGCGCTTGAGCAGAAGCTCAACTATCCTGTTCTGGCTACCTTTAATCACTAATGTCTGACCAACGTAGCCAAGTACAACATCATCGAACGGGTCAATCAATCTATCACTGATGTGGGTTTCCAAAGAATCATGTAAGTCGAAGAGTCCTCGCCCAATGCTACTTGGGTCCAACAACAGCGAAAACGTAGCATAGACGACTTCCTCTGGTGCCCCACAATAATAAAGTTTAAGTAATAATCCAAGGTAGCTGCGTTGCATGAGCCTCACGTCATACTTGGTGCGATCGTCTGCAGGTCTTAGAAAAAATTGACAAGCTATTTCATATTGATCGCAGGTGTGATATCGATGGCCATTTTTTACTGCAAAGGCCTTAGTTGGATTTTTCCCATAAGATGATATGTAGTTGAAGAGATCATCAGTGCTACGCTGGGATGACACAGCTACTTGGATTAGATTAAGCCCAGTCCGATCCTTCAGATCGACTGAAGCACCATGACTGAGCAATAGAGCTACAGCTTTGTCGCAACCAGTGACCACAGCTTCAAATATGGCAGTCGGACCCGGACACTCATTTAGCTTGCAGCCTTGTTGACTGCCCACTCTATTAGCCTCAACATCTTCGTACCTGGCATTGACGTCGGCACCATACTTGATGGCAAGCTTCAAGATACCCGGCTTTGAATGAGACGCTGGGTTGAGAAGGACGTGATTTGCTCTGCTAGCGACGCCTGCACTGTCTGAATTAGTCGCCAAGTATCCCTTAATGACCGCCAATTGATTAAAGCCAATAGCACAATGCAATACCTCATCCGTAATGAGCCCGTTTCCGCACTTAACGAGAAGCAATTCTGTGATGCCATCATGACCCAATACGACTGACTTGAATAGGACTGGCCTGTGCATATCTGTGATAGATGTAACATTCATTCCAGCTCCGACGAGTAATTCCACGATTTCTTTGGAACCTCTTTCGACCGCCCAATGAAGTGCATCTTTGCCGAGGCTGTCTTTCGCATTGAGATCGAAGTAGCATGGATCCTTCAGTAGCAATTTCGTAACATGAGTTAATTTAAATGACACAGTGACGTGCAAGAGTGGGAAGCTTGACGTTTGTAACGCCGAGTAATGATCTAATCCATAGTATTGCGTTTGTAAAGCGCTGCGGAGAGATGCAGAGTCTTGGAAAAAGGCCAGAATGCTCTCATGCAGCGCAGTTTCTGGCTGACCGCGGGCGTTATCCCCCCAGTGATCAGCAGCGTACTCAAAGAACGGATGTTCCTTCATCCGTAAGGTCAAAGGCGTTTCCGTGGCACCGTAGCGGTCACTCGCCAATGACTTCGGAACGCTGATGTCGGTAGTCTCGCATGGCCCTTTGGCAAACGTATCAAATCGCAAGTAAGTGAGACATTTATTAGCGAGCGAGCACTGACGGTGGCCAAAATAATGGTCGCTATTCAGGGCAAAGAATTCTCAGGTCGTGGAATGAACTAGACGAATAACTTGACTCTGTTCGTCAATAGTAATTAGGCCGTGAGATGAGGATAGGATGTCTTCCGGATCAACGAGACTCTCCTCGTCGATATAAGTGCATCCTGGCCTCCTCACGGCTAAGGCATGGGAGAGCTCTTGTACCTCCAGTTGACGGAAAGAACACGTGATCCAGCACAGTGATTCTTTTGCTAGATCCGAGTAGTCATGGTTTTGGTCGGTGATCCTTGCCCAAGCTTGTGCGTAGAGATTGTCCTAGAATTGTGAATATCAATGAGACTTAGCTTCGTCGCCACTGAATCGAGGTGTAGCCGAGCAGCTAAGAACCTACAAATCTTGTTTAAACCATGTTTTTCCCTGGAGAACGGTGATCGAGACTCACATCTTATCGGCATTTTGGACAATGAGATCTATAATTCTTCGCTTATTCGAATTGCCTCTCTCACCATCAAGGCGACGTTGAACGCTTTTACTGCGAAAAATACCGTTATCGATACGTGCAGAAACAACGCGCCTTATGTCCTCATCTGATACCCGAATCTCGATGCCATTTGCCCCTGGAAACGTGCTCTCAGGGGATCGGGAAGTAATAATCACCCGAAGTAGAGGCCGCGCCTCATTCGAATTCTCTTTCGATAGGATGTTTGCAAGCTGCGCAATCAATGTCTTTTGCACTCGCCCGTCTTCTGGACATTCATTGAGGGCATCCACTACGAAGAAGACCCTGGAGAGTCTCCGTACCTCAAGGCGCAGGAGCCGCGTTACTTCATCCAGCGTCACCTTAGTACTAGATCGGGCATGCTTGCTGTACAAATCTGCTAATCCTTCAGGCATGTCGCTTACCTCCTGGACTAGTTGTTGCCACAGACCTGCAAGGAGGTTTGTTGGGGTCTGGACATCATGCTGCTTGTATTCACAGTAGATGCAGGCAACGCCGGTTTCTGCAGGACTAGAATACTTTTGGCGGAGATCATGGACAATTTTAGAGCTGTGATCATTTCGCTGTTGGTGGGGAAATTCAAAGAGCATCTAACGGGAAACTCACGCTAGTACTGTCTGTCCTGAGCCCGCTAGCCGTGGACGAAGTCGCATTGTCAGCAATTCCAACCTCAAATACGCTTCTATAAAGATCTTGTCTTACGTATACCGTGACACCATAATACAGCGCTGCCTTCCCCAGCTTTCCAATCCACAAATCCTTTGGAATCCAGAAACCATTGTCCCGTACCAGGTTCATAGGTTTCAAAGACGTCATGCTGTTTCTGGTTGAAGTTCAACGGTGATAGCCACTCGGACATCATATGTCGTTGGCATTTGCTCCCTGATTCAAGCCCCAGTCAGAAGCGTCGTAATGGAGACCCACACATCCTCGCCATTGGAATTGAATTGTCCGATTTGAGTTCCGTAATTTGGACCGGAAAACTCCGTGTTGGCTTCGTATGAAGACCTCATTATGCTCTCCAAATATAGAAAAGAAGCATCTAATACCTAGTAGAACCAAGGATTACAAGATCCTTGTCGGTCGTCGCTAGCCATAAACCAGGGTAGCTTCCGTCTTGTCTCTCCAGACCTGATCTGAGCAAGCGAATCACTCAACAGAATCCAGAGCCTTGATTTCGCCAGATGTAACAACATCATTGTGGGTGCTGACAGCTGTGTCAGCGCGCGACATATGCCTTTTCCCGAGGGGCCAAAGACCGAGTAACATTCTGAGCTGTGTCATGGCGAACAGCATATCAGGGATTGACGAAGCAGGCGACTGAATGGACTCTTTGGGTTTGCATCTCAGCGGATCTGACGAAGACCTTCTAGGGTTGAAATACCATCAGGTAATCAAGATCATTCGACAGGATTCCCAAAAATGTGTAGAGGACGTGTGCGCTAGCTCTAAATCCAAAGCCCAAATGTCTGCCTTTCGCTCAGCGAATTGAGGGTGTCAGCATGTGACTTAAGCAAGCAACCGGCGTTGGGATTACCTTCCGGTTTATGACATAAGCTGATAACCGGATTTACCTGCACACATCCGCGTTCCCCCTTCACCGATGCTCGACATTCTGGCTTCCACTCTCGTTGAAAGCCTATAAGGGCGGCTTTCACCCACGGCTGTGGGGACAGCAAGCTCCTTCTCTTGCGGACTTTTTTGCGTCGAGGATTGATGGACAATGTCGACTTCAGGAGGCAAGAATTTGGGACTAGGAGATCCTCTTCATGATCCCACAAACGCAATCATGGAGTGAGGTTGCTTCGCTTTACCGGAACATGGTTAAGCCCTTTGCCTCGGAGTTGCTCGTCCTATCGACAACTGGTTGAGACTTGAGTCCACATGATTGTACCAATCCTCTTTCAATTCACGATCAATGGCGTTTTTCCACCGTGCGTGCTGTAGGGCTTGGTCCCATCGTGATCTATTATGGGAGTCCCGCGAGCGCTTCTTGCTTTTCAGCATGCTGGTGGCAAAGCACTAAGATACCTTCCTACCCTGAGCGAATATGTTAAAGTCGAGCGAACCCTGCTAAAACTGGCTAGCAATGTCTTCGTGCACGGGCTACACGGCGATCGCAAAGCGACTTGGAGTGAGGGTACGGTGTTCTGGCCAAGAGACTTTCTTTCGGAGGACATTCCTGATGCTCGCATTCTGAGTTACGGTTATGACGCTGAAATCGATCACTTTTGGATGCGTGCCTCGCAAAACGGCATCAAGCAACATGCGGATAATCTTTCAGGTGATCTCGCAGACCTCCAAAGCAAAGATTCGGATGTAAAGCCCTTCAATGGTCAGGCATGACTGGTCAAGCTGATGCCTCAGTGTTAGTCCGACAGGCCAATCATTATCGTGGCTCATAGCCTTGGGGGACTTTTGTGTGAAGATGTAAATTATTGGGATGCTGTACGAGTACAGAACTCCCCTAAGTGCCTTGCAGGCCGTTGTGGCAGCTGAAACGAGTCCTGAAGCGCATACTAAGGACATCTCCAAGTGTACGAAGCGCATTGCTTTCTTCGGAACGCCCCACCACGGATCCGACAAAGCTCAGTGCATAGACAGCTGTCGTGGATTCTTCAGTCTAATCAAAGACACAAATTCCGGGCTGCTCAAGGATCTAGAGAAGAACTCTGAGGTTTTAGTAAGACGCGGGGAAGACTTTGGGAAATGGCTCCGCAAACATGAGAAAGAGGTTGAAATTGCGTGTTTTTATGAGGAATTGAAATCTGCAGTGGGATTCATAGTGCCCCGGGAGTCAGCAAAACTCCTAGAGTATCCAAATGAGTCAATCTGGGCAGATCATTGTGGTATGTGCAAATATGCCAACAAGGACGATCCCATGTATCGCAAAGTATCCGGTCGGCTCGTACGTTGGGCAAAAGAAATAAGAGAAGCACCGAAGAAGCAGGAAGACAAAGCTGAAGAGGTATATCTCCAGCTTATCTCAGCGCGAGGGCTACGAACTGACAAGTTCTCAAGAAACCCCAATTCGTGGCAAATACCAACTTCACTGGTAATAATAATGCAGGACAGCAATTTGGGCAGGTCAATGACTCCTCTGGTTGGACATTTGTAAGCCAACCCTAACTTTGTCCTGGAGATGATTAAATGCAGACGGTGTGGCACAGAGTAACACCCCCAAATGAGACTCGTCAGTTTGTCGGATGTCCCATGGCGATGAAATCCAGATGGTTAGATAGATATGACGCTCGGTTCGTAACCATAAGGCTCGAATTGCCATCCAACATCGATACTGTGTTCACATCGTGACCATAGGTGATGGAGGCCAGCACCAGAAGGTGGAAAAAGTCTGGCAGAGGTGGCAAATTACCATCGGCTAAACCTTCCTTGGTCTATTCCTTCCTAATCGCGCCTCGTTCTGCTTCTGCACCTCCCATCATTTGGATAGACACTTTCTCATCACATTTCGCTAGTTTCCGTTCCATCCTAGCAGTCTATGCCTGCACAAGCAATAATAATAACGAAGCGATCCTCCCTCCGTTCACGTTGTACACAGCGATTGTTCCATGTTGCGTGTGACTGCACTTGGGAGGAGAAGCCAGAAACTGAAGCCACATCAGGTGAGAATAACCATCTCCGTCGATGCACGAAATGTCACAAACGCACAGCGCATTGTCCAGTTGCATTGAACATTACAAGAGCTGCGCTTCTAATAAAGCTTACGAAGATCTCGAGCCTGTCACGGTTTTGAAGTGCTTCGCGAAGCTCAGTTGATTGATCTGTCGTACAAATACATGTATTTCTGCCATCGAATTTCGTTCACTACCTTCTCGCCCAAATGCTATCATCTTTTTTACTATGTTCCTACAAGAAGCAAGCCTTGCTATTTTTCTTAAGTATGACATGTCCCCTCTATAACAAGCAAGCGTGATCTGCGAAGTGCATCAGCGTATGAGCATTCAGGCTACAACCGACAAACGAGTCTATCCTCTTAGGAAATTTGCTGCCGTCCATCCAAAAGCTCTCTCAAGACGCCTACCGAATCTCCTAGCCGTACGAAAAGGTATCTTACTCGACGGGTGGGGCTCGTGAAAGATAATGCTTCGCTGAAACAGGTCTGTCCTGGGAGAGAATATCCAGGCAGAGCCGTCTAAGCTTTTGATTGAGAAACCAACAGAAGCCATAGCAGACAGGAAGTCGGACCATGGGAGTTCGCCCGGCGGCTCTTCTGACGGAATAAAGAATAGGGCGGAGAAGACCTTGTAGCCTCTCTTGCTGACCGTAAACATCGGAGTTTGCTCAGTGGTGTGGTGAGCAGGTTGATCTTCTTGAATGGTCTCTGCTGCTTTTGGCGGGTCGGCCATACCTCGGGTCTTGTTCTTCGATTTCACTTCCGGCATAGAGTCAGGGCTAATAGTGTTCTCCGTACGGGGCTCCAAATCGGTCGTAAATAATGCGTGTGTGATATTCTGAATATTTGGATCTTGTAATTGTACAGGGGGTTCAGGCTCCTTCCAGTCTTCTGTTCGTTGTATTTCACGCTCGGTCATTGTTCCTGAGAGTAGTTGGGTCAGACTCTTTCCTCCAGTGCGGAGGACATGGTCGTCCACTTCCTTCCAGAAAAGATCAAGGTGCTGCTCTGCCTCCTGCATCTGTTGGGTGACGGCCGCTGTACGCCGCTTGTCCGAAGGATGGTTGAACTTCGTCAGGGGAGTTCCAACCACGGCAAGCTTCAAGCCTTTTGAAAGGACACCAAAGATCTCGCTCAGCAGCTGCGTTTTCTTTGTATATTCAGTCTGCTGTTCGGCCAGAGATAGTGCTTCCGTCATTGGAGCCCCTGGGTGAAACAGTCCAATCTGGCGCTTCGTTTCAGCTAGTAAAGACAGATTGGAGAGAATGTCAGCGAGCCACGATGACAGTCGTTCACGACTGTTCTGGTCACTCCGGATAAGTCTCTCAAGCTCATCCACAACATTGTCAAGGCCGCAAAGGAAAAGTTGGTGATCCATCGTTAACCGTCCCACTAGCCACCGAAAGTGGTCTTTTTCACTGTGTGAATTGCCTCGTTCTCTTACATGGATCATGTTTGGCTTATCAGAGTCTTGCGGCTCTCTCACGAAATGTTTCCTAAGCGGAGGTGAGGCGACCATGCCGGTCTTCCACAGGTTAAGCTGCCCTTTGGTGGTTTTTTCAACGAAGTAGGTGAAGTGGCAGAGAGCATTCTCATAGTCTTCAGGAAGATCGGAATACCGCCCGATCTCATCACCGTACATTTTTCTAAGAGATTCCAGATGTCGTGCATCCTTCTCGAGCTGATCCCATAGAAGCAAAGCGCCATAAGCCTCAATTACCATATTGCTGAGGACTCGCTCCCAGAATTCGTCCCGGCGTAGAATTGGATGAGGCTTGTCGTTGATACTTGGGAGCTTCTCTTGTCGATGCTCACTCCATTCAAATACAGCATCCTTGAAATAAGATGGGTCCTCGCGTAGAGACCAAATGTGATCTTCTGCTTCGGCGCGTTTGGCAGACACGAAGGACTGCAGCCGTGCAAAGTCAAATTGGTCAGGGACTCGATAAGGAGCTTCTAACACCTCTTTCGTGAGGGACGGCCACTCGGAATCCTCATTTGCTAATACTAAAATAGCTGGTACTGACTGCTTAGGTACGCTGGTATCCTGAAGTGGAAGATCGTGTAAGATATTCTGGGCGCACCTCGAAAGGAAATCAAGCTTCTTTTGCTGAATCTCTAAGATCAGCAGGCCTTCGCCTGGCTGGACTCCTCTGCCATTGGACATCATGTCGAAAGCTTCTGGATCATCGTCCCAGGCGACAAGTTGACCATATGTGGTGGCTGATTTTTGCCCAGAGAGCAGCATGGTGTATCCCGAAATGTATGACGGTACTATAGCAGCTGCTATTGTTGCTAAATGTATTGAGTTGAAGTCTGAGTTGACGAAGACGTCAGGTTTATTCCGACCTCGAGAGTGCATGAAAAGTATTAAATTCTTGGGCTTCATCAGATCCTCGAGATTGATGGATGGCAGTAGGAAACTGTCATGGAAGCGAGTCCCGGCTCGCGTTTGCTCCTGGGTCTCTTTCCGCAAAGCTTCGAAGTCGGGACGATGGATAGCAGGAATATTGGGAAAGGCTGCAAGTAAAACCTTTCGACGCTGTTGTCCTGATTTTTTAAGCCATCGATTCCGCAGCACAACTTCCTACCTTGCTAGGATCTCAGACAATGAATTCCAATCTGCGAAGATCTGCTTGACACCTGTATGTATTCGAGATCACCAATGGTATTCCAAAGAGGTAGCATAGATCCATTCATTCTAAGGAAATCACACTCGTGAGAGACAAGTTCACATAAGTACAAAGGATACAGTGCAATGGCCAATTCTCACTCTGTCACTCCGATTAGGTGTAGCCAGACCGTCTACGTGATTAGCATACACCCAAGTAGATTGAGTCTGGCTAGAAGAATGACATTGCTAGAAATATGACCTACGGTTTTTGGTTTCCCCTTGGACTTCTAGTAAGTTTGGGAAACTTGGAGTCGGAATGTTGGGGTTTCCCTGAGTCATGGCGGCGAACATCCTCTTCGGATCATCATAGATACTTTGATCTTCCATTTCCGCTTGAGGCTACGAGCAAAGATGTCGAAGGCAGGCCCAATGTCTCTGTTTTGCCTTAAGAGATGGCGAAACCCTAAGATAGCGTCGACGTTACGCTTCTTATTCTTCGATGTCAAACCCAAGGATAACACATAACGTTCCAGGATAGCAGAGGATTTGACGCCAAGCCACTAATTTACATATGATGCACGTGATCAGCATCATTCGCGCTCGTCACGTTCCTTTTCATGCAGAAATCAGGAGGCACAACATCATGCAACTATTTTCGCCGCAACGGAACGCTTTCTTTACCTTACAATGAGCTGAAGGATTCTGCCGAGTCACATAACATCGTGCTCTAGCGTGACAAGCGCACGTATCAGGTAATGTTCGATTGGTCTCGATTCCACCCGAGGAATTGAGCTGACAGGCAGCGTTGCCAGCAATTGAGAAGTCTTCCCATCTAAGAAATTGTTGTTTACAGGCAACATTCGCTGGCCAAGTGAAGAAATCTGCTCTTCGTGGCTAGCGCGCGATGGCTGCCTAGATAGCGCGTGAATCTATATACATTCAATTCTTAAAGAAAGACTCCAATTTGTTTCTTCTTCGTTCATACCTCAGTTCGAGCCCTCGAATTTTCTGCATTTCGAAAAAAAATGAGAATCTGAAATCATGCCAGTGACGACGCGTATCCAAGCTGAGGCGGAGGGAATCACAGACGAGGATATGGTATCACTTGAAAATCCACCTCAACCAGAGACTGGAGCAGAAGATGTCCAACAGACGGAATCCCACGATGTTGACGAGACGGATTCCTGTCATCCTGTCTTCTACCTCAGTGACGATATACCGGTAGAAGTATGGCTTTATGATACATTATACATCCAAAACCAACTCTCACACACGCTAGTACTTCTCTCAGCTTCGAGCACACACGATACAGAGCAGCCCCTGGCTTGAAATCGCAACGAGCGATCCCTACTCCGAATCCATCCTCGCCGCATCTAGAGCTGAGCCCAATGTCTCGGTCCTTACCCGCGGCACCCATACTCCTCATAGCCCCTTCCTAGACTGGAGCTTCTCTGCGCTCTATGAATTCCATAAGACGCACTTACGCCCAATTTTGACAATGGAAGGCCGGAGCTCGCAGTTTGCTTATTTTACATTCCTGGCGGTCGACTCTGCATGTGTGCAATCCCAAAATAAAGACGAGTGGGAGATCATCGTCTGCAGTGACGGGGCGGACTATGGCGAAACTCCTGCGACAGGGCCAAGGCTAAAGGTATTCCGGATGCGAATTTCGGAAGCCATGGAGTCCTTGGCAGCCCTTGAGATGCTAGTGTCCACCCCCACAGAAGTCGGGACAAGGAGCGAAACGAGGATGAGTGTTATGCCGCCGCCAATTTTTGCGGGACCACCAGATGTCGCGAGAGAGTTCAAATGGCGTGCAATATATGGGCTACCGGAGCCAGAGGGTGAGGGTACAGTTGAGATTGTGGGCATATGATGGGAGAGAAAGAAGATTGGGGGAAAGGAGCAAGGAAATTGTTTTGTGATCTTCCTGATTTAGAGCGCAAACAGAACATAGCAGTGATTCAACTCAAGCGTCTGACCGAGAGCCGCAGGACGAGCATTCGCCCTAAGCAGCGAAGGACAGTGTAGTATTCAACATGCTCGCCAACGTTCCACACGCAGCCTTGATTCTCAAACCAATAAGCACCCCATCTCATAGTAGAGCCTGGATGAAAATGACACACCAACCCTAAGAAGCTTCAAATGCAGTCGTCGAAGGATACATTTAATATCTGAAAGATATTGCTATAAGAACCCCAAGGAATCCTTCTATGTTTCAGCCTCTCAGCCTCACACAGGCTGGGCTCAACATTATCATCCCTTATCTATCTATCGCATATCAAAACAACAGGCTTGCAGACTCGAGAGAACAGTCCTACATCTTGGCCTTAGATTCTTGACGTGTAGTCACAAAACGCTTCGGGGCTGAGGGCCGATCACCACGCCAACCGCAGGCAGAACCTCCAGGCTACCAACTCACCTAAAGGACCGCAACTTAATTGCTACAAGGCGCACAAGGCAGCATCCGAGCTCTAGATACCCTCAAAACCTCCTTGGGGCTGTACGTACCACTTGCATCACCCTGCAGCGATAGCGACGCCTCATCGCAAGGGCCCAGCGCCCTAAACCCAGCGTGGACAACCTTGTCGGTGCTTCCCGCGTGCATAACATCAGCTCGTCCTTTGGCAACGACGGCATTGTACCTTCCATCATATCTGAATATAATTACGCAGAAAAAGAAGTATCTAGTTGAATATGGCTATCATTCAAAATGTATCGATTATTCTTGCTGTAATCGCCTCTCTAGGCGCTGTTCTCTACAAGCCATTGAGTCTCCGCATCGAGGTACTAGGCATCAACAGGCCATTGAATAAGATCGTGAATACTCATGGCGAAGATTTTCAAATCATTCCAGATACCTTGTACACCGAAGATTTGCATCATCACTTACCATCTGGTCTTTTGTTTGGTGCTTCGGAAGAGAATCCTGAGACTCGATACAAATGGTTTCCACCGTAAGCCTGGACTTTGCTTTGTAGATTTCCTATTCCTCTCGATTTCTTTGACGAAAACACTTATGTCGACTACCAGAATTGCAGAGTTCGACGATTCGCGCGCTGTAGATCGGGGCACCATCGTTGTCATTGATCCACAGGTATGTCAAATCTCTCGAATTCCCTAGACATAATCATTCCTATCTAACAACCCATCAGACAAAAACCGCCAAACGCCTCACTCTTATCAACTTCTCCGGCCCCTTCATAACCCACGGCATAGAACTCTTCTCCCCCCCCTCCGACCCCACCACCCTCCTAATCTACGCCATCAACCACCTCCCCAACCCCTTCCACACCCTCTCCAACAGCACCATCCCCTCCGCCCGCTCCCAACTCGAACTCTTCACCCACACCCTCGGCACCGACCACGCCACGCACCTCCGCTCAATCTGGCACCCCCTAATCCGCACCCCCAACGACATCTACGCCCTCTCCTCCCAAACCATCTACGTCACAAACGACCACCACTACCGCTCCGGCCCCCTCCGCGGCATCGAAGACGTCGGCTTCGACCTCACCCCCTGGTCCAACATCATCCACATCTCTCTCTCCACCCTCTCAACCAGCGACCCATCCTCTGGCCTCACCGCCACCATCGCCCTACCCTCCATCCAAAACCCCAACGGTCTCGGCCACGGAAAATCCTCCTCCGAAATCCTCATCAACCGCGCCGCATCCGGAATCCTCGAACTAGCCAGCACCTCCACCACCACCGCCCCCACCCTCAACCTCACCTCCCGCATCCAACTCCCCTCCACCCTCGACAACCCCACCTACTATCACGACCCCTACTCCAAACTCACCGGCTACTCATCCAGCGGCTACGTCCTCGCCGGCCTCGCACGCGCGTCCAAGTTCCCGGATCCGAGCCATCAGGACCCGGTGGTGGTGTGGTTGGTGCAGCCGGATGGGGTGGATGGGGAGGGGGAGGTGAAGTATGTGCAGAAGAAGATCTTTCAGGATGATGGGCGGAGGATTAGTACGGCCAGTACGGCTGTGTTGGTGGGGATTGATCCCGAGGGGAATAAGGGGATGAAGCAGGTATGCTGTATTCTTTCTTGGGTCACTGTATTTCAAACTTGTCTAGGACGAGTTTCGTGTAGATTTCACAACGGGAAAGCTGATATCGAGACACCCCATATAGGCTTGGTTGTTCGTGACAGGACCAATGTCGAAGAATGTGGTGTGCACGAAGATCGATTTGTGAAGGCTTTTTAACTGGGTAGGACAGGATTTGGTGGTTAGATAATACTGGAAACAAGGTAGTGATGGTTGAGTTTGTACACTGCCGTTTGGGGCGCGATACTGGTGGTTAAGAACTTGGGAAACTTGATTCCTTAACACTGTCTATCCCTAGTCTATTCTCAGTAATTATGTCAATAATTCCTACCACTCACAACCACACAAGCAACCTCCCCTCCTTACACTTCTCTCAATCTCCAAACCCTACCCAATCATCCCCCCCAAATCCGGCACCCCCACAAACCCCGGCCTAACCCTCCCCATCCCCCACCCCTTCTCCCCAACCCCAACCCTATCCTCCCACCCCCCCTCCCCCTCCCTCTTCACGCAACTCTCCTCCCACTTCGTCAACACCAGCTCCGCCGGCATCCCCATCTTAGCCCCATCCCCCGTCTTACTAACTTCCATAGCTAATCCCGCTTTACCACCACTACCACCCCACACGGCGCTAATCTTGGCTCCTTTGTGGACGGAAAGCGTACCGGTCTGGCCGGCGGGGAGGTGCAGATGCGAGGCGATGTAGGTGTGCGGGATTGTGGGGTGGAGGGATGAGGCGTCGGGGTCGGGTTTCGTGTCGGGATCTTCTTTGATGAGGGGGGCGGTGGCGAAGGGATTGGTGGAATTGGGGGGTTCGGATGGTGGTGGTTTGGCTTTTGGTTTCTTTTCTTCGGGACTGAGGGCGCGTTTTTTGGTTGGGTCGCGGAGGCTGGGGAGGAGGGGGGGGAGTTGGAATATGTAGATTGGTTGGGAGTCGGTGTCGAAGACGTCGGCGGAGTGGTCTGATGAGATGGGGTTGGCGTCGGTGGAGAGGGGGTTTGTGGAGGTTGAGGGTTTGGGGGAAAAGTCGTCGAAGAGGGAATTGATTTCTTCGATGTATGTTATGAGATCTTTGTAGTCCTGATTCCATTTGTCATGAGCTGTTAGCAACTTGTGACCCTCCATACTTGCACGCTCTTCTTCCGATTCATCAAGGTCGTCGCCTTGTAGTGTCTGACTTGACTTCTGGGCCTCCGTAGGTGCTGGTTGAAGTTTCTTGGCAGCTGTCAAGGGTTTGTCCACGGCTTCACTCAAGGGGACAGGCTCCTCCTCATCGATATCCATGGCGCTCGTGTCGCCCTCATGCATGGGCGGATCAGTGACCATAACATCATCATCATCTTTATGTTCATCCTTGATCTTGACGCCTGCATCGTTGTCGTCCTCATCTTGGTAGACTCCCTTCCATTTCCTCTCATTCCGCACAAACTCCACATCCCTAGGTTTCCTCTTGCCTTTCATTTTCGGCGCAGGTAAAACATCCTGCTCCTCTCCTTCGGGTAGAAATAGGCTTTCCTCGGCGTCGCTGCGCTCTTTGGCTCGGCGTCGAAGTTCGGCTGAGGTCAGGGAGCTGGCGTCTGTGTTCACACCCACTGCACGCTCCACATGCTCTTGTCGTTGGATTCTGACTGGTCTGAGGCCATCCTGGCGCATGTGAGGGACTCGTTGACGTTGCTTGCCTTTGGCGACCTCTGACTTTGGAGGCATATCGTTATCTGTAACTTTGTCGTCGGTAACAAGATTTATCTTCTCAATGTCGACTCGCACAGCCCCGTCGGAGTCGCATTCGCCTTCCGAAGAAACATAAGTTGGAGCTTGATCCTCTTTCTTGATTTTGGTACGCTTTCGCTTTGGGTTCGACGTCGATGATCCCACCGCAATATCTCCACCTTTGTCCTTCTCTGGCTTGATGGTAGGCTCTTTTTTCATTCGCGTGCTCGTCCCTGTCGAAGAAGCTACAACCGAGTCCGATGAACCCACGTGCTCGCTCCTTCCTCCGCTAGCGCCACCGGTCCTTCCTCCACCCCTTCCTCTCCTGCCCGCTGAGGCTTCTTGAAACGTGCTACCACCTAAATGTCCACTAGCACCATGACTTAAATTGAACCTCTCATTTTTCCACCTATTCATGTCCCCAAAGCCTGAACCGCGGCCTCGTCCTCTGCTATGGAGCCCACCTCGATCACTGGTGGATAGTTTCCCTTCAGCAGCAAGTCTCTCCGCCCGCCGCTCAGCTTCAGCTTTTTCCACTGCCTCTCGCTCTTCCTTACTGCGCCGAATGAAGGACTTCGGTTTGAACTTGAGCGCAGCTGGTCGAGTTTCTCCATCTAGAGCTGGGCTGATCGCTGGAGAGCCTTGCGGTAAGACGGAAGTGAGTTGTTGTGCTGGTTGTCGAGGAGGTGGAGAGTCGACTGTTAGGACTGGTGTTGAAGACGCTTCTGGCTCGTTATGAGAGGAAGGCATTTCGGACGCTTCGATAGATTCCATCTCATGTAGGCTCTCATTCCCATTGGCTTGGTCTTCTGCGAAAGACTCCTTAGCGGAAGGCTGGCTTAAGGCCTTTCCTGACTCATCCTCTTGATTTGTATTTTGAACCCTACGGGCAGGGGGCTTTCGAGGCTGCGCTTTCGGAGCCATTGCATCTGGCGCTGGGCTCAACGCAGTTCAATACGAACGAGCTGCAATACGAGACCCAGTCGCATGGAATACTTGGGGATATATTGAAAGGGGGATGATGTAAGTGATGCGATTGGATATATTCGGAAAAGTTATGGTTGACGATCGCTTCTACATTGGGCCATGGCAATCGTTAGCGCCCCTCTCCCCGCTCTCCCGCGGATGCTTATTTCAACGACATCTGTTGGTCGTAAGGCTGGAATTGGTCTACGCTACACGCCCTGCACCAAATCTTGCTTAGGTGAATCAGCTCAATGGAAAACTATTAAAAGTCATGTACAGTCGTATGCTTCGCTAAGGGAAGATATTCCGCAGCCTTGCATGCCCCAATTCCAGCACAAATTTCACCCCTAATTTCTATCCTCTTTTCCGCCCCAGTTCTCATAAACATCACGCTTGCATCAAAAAGGATGGAAACTGAAACCAAATGAAATCACTTTTGATAAAGGGACAGGGCAATGTATCGAGCACAGTTTTCTGCTTGCTGGAGAGTGGGTGGATACAAGGTGCGCCGCTTATCCAAGAAGCGACTTCATCGAGGACGGTTTGAGTGGAGCCAGCGATAGACTTGCGCCGATCTGATATAATAAGACATAGGATAGTGAGTCTGGCTTGTGGCTTCGAATCGGGCTGCGGCTGACAGCCTTTGATATCGAAGACAGCACCCTAATCGTTAGACGGATGATTAGACTTGACTGTGATCCAATGAAATCGTTTCACTAAATCGTAGCTGAAAATGTCGGATTCGGAGAGCGCAATCTGATAAGCTCTAAAGGAGAGAGTTCGACCGGGAAGCTCAAATTATCAAGGGGCCTTAAACATTTGATAGGGCCATCACGACTGTACCGGTTGCGTCGTATTCGAGATCCGTAAATAGCGCGGCCACAGTGATTGGATTCTCTGCGACTAACGTTTTCTCTTCTTACTTTTCTCCTGACCGGTGGTCAGATCATCTTGCATGGCATCAGCCTCGTTGGTCTCATGGCTTTGGACAGAATCTTGGGGATCTTGTTTCACAGCTACACCCATGTGCCGCCCAAAACGGCCTTTGCGGCCGTTACCTTCGTCCTCGCTGATGCATCCATCTGCTCCAATGCCGGCATCTCTGCAGCGTTGACATGGACGCTGGCGATCGCAGCCTTTTTTGCTCTTCCTACAGCGCTGGCACCGAGGTTTGGTGGAAAGGTCCTCTTCACCTTGGTGTTGGAAGTTGACGGTGGAAGCCGAAGAAGCCTTGCGGGATTGTGGAGGCAGTGAAGCTGGCGATGGAGGGACCTTAGCCATAGAAAGCATAGATGGTTTGGCCTTCTTCACATTGCCATTTGATCGTGGCTTTGATATTTTAGACGAATTCTTGAACGAGCCGATGCTGCTCGCCTTTGATTCATTGCGCTGCTTTGTGCCGGATTGCCTTGGCTGGATTACTTGTTCGAATTCGTGAGATATGTCATCTGGGTCACTCTTGAAGACCCCGTCCTTCTTGCTATCATACAAGTATTCTCCATCTACTTCATCGCCACTAGTATCAGCGCTGTCCACGTTGGGAATACCTTCGTCGAGTTGTTTGTGTTGCTTTCTGGTTCCATTTGACTGGAGAGTTCGACCACCCTGTTGTTTTTGGTGACCGAGAGGCATTGGAAGTGGCGGCTGTTCAATCTGGTCACTTTCTTCATCGCTGTCACTGGTAGCAGAGGAAGCGATATCAGCTCGGCCGCTGAGTGTCTCATCCATAGTTGAGGCTGAAGTACGACCATGAGAGATGTTTGAAGCATCGCCAAGTCGCATGAGCTGTAAGGCAACATCCTCGTCAGAGATGCAGCTAGCTATCGTAGGGTCAGGCGTCGGAAGGATCCCAAGTCCTTGCAAACGAGGGACCATGCCGGTAGATGAACGAGTGGGTAAAATAGGAGCGTTGGCTCGGTCACGAAGCCGACGACCTTGCTGAGCGGTTGGTGGCGCTGTGGAGGGGGTGACATTCTGCGTGACAATGCCATATGTGTGCTCTCCACAACCATAGCCTTGAGGCGATTGAAGTGGTTGACTGTAGGTGAATGCTCGTTGTGCGGGTCTTGCGAATGGAGAGGCATGATCCTGACCGTTGGATCGTCTTTGAGGAGAGATGGAGGATATCGAATTTGCTGCTGGAACTTGAGGTGGTACGAACAGTGGCAACTCCTTAAGCAGGATCATTCGTTAGCCTAAAATCCCACTATCCTCATGGCAAGATTCAAAGACTTACAGAACTCTCAAATTTCGCTCTCTTTCTCCTGTTCCCTTCGACAATGTTGTCGAGACTAATCTCGGCGCTTGCGAGCTGCTCACTTCGGGCTTTCCGAGAGCTAGTCACAGACCCTCCCTCCCCATCACTACTTGCGTAGCCTTTTATGCTGTCGCTGTTGAGATTATCAAGGTGGTTTTGAAAGCTGTCCTCACGGCTCACTCCAGCGGTGCGAGAGCGATTTTGTTGGACAGAAGTGCTGCGACTATTCCTACCAGGACGTGGCGAGGCACTTTTCATCCTAGCAACACGAGAAGAGGGTCTGGAGGCAGGCTGACCATAATTGAGTGCTTGAGCAGGTTGAGGAGGAAGCATTTGGAGAGGCTCCTCAAATTGATGAATTCTGTGCGCACTGACAGGCGAAGCAGCGTGAGTGGGAATTTGACCGTGTGGTTGCCATACCTGTGAATAGTCCGGAATAACCCGAACATAGACAATCATGTTGTTCTGAAAGTTCTCATATCTTGCTATGAGAGTATGACCACGATCGTCCTCGAAACTTACGCCTTTGGCAGCCCCTTCGTAAAGGCCATAGAAATTTTTGACAGTAGTAACAATAGAGTCTGTGGTGTCGTGCGGGAATATTTGTACTCTCATTGGTAGTCTTGCGCGGTGATTGGTGGCACCATCGAACAGCAGCTCGAATGCAACGTTTTTCGGAATCGGTGCGACCGGTAACATATCATAGGTAGGGGAAACACTGCGGAGATCATTACTGCGAGAGTGAGCGGTTTGAGGAGAATGAAAGTGTTGGTCATCTAAAGGAACGTTGTTGGTCATCACAGAGTGACGGGTTGGGTATTGATGGGCTCTTTGATGTTCAGGTTGTGTAATCTCAAGTGCCTGTTGCGGGCGGTTTGGGCGGGGTGGATCATGCGATAGGAGGTTCGCTACATCCATAGCTAGTATAGAGTAGATGATATTGTATGCGCAAGGCGATGCTCAAACGTGGTTGAAGAGGAAGGCTTATGAGTCGCTCAGGGTGAGCGGCCCTTGGCTCGAAGACGCAAGTTCACGACCACAGAGCGAGCTTGTAAATACAGGGCGATGAATAGTGACCTGCGAGGTAGAGCATATCAGTGAGAGCTTGAAATGAACAAACAGCAGGGTCAGGCAGGTAATGGCCTCCAGATGGCTTGTGGAGCCCTCAGGGCAGCATTGCTTGAGCGCAAGTCAAGGGATGAGGTGCAGGAAAAGGGGACAGTCACAAGACGTTAGGTCAAGGATCGCATACCTGTAGAGAGCCGATTCAACTTTCAGAACAGGCTGCAGAGCAGAATACTGTGGTTGTTGAGGCCGATCGGATTCTGCTGGAGTGTTATTGACCTCCGCTCCAGCGAACCGCCGGCGTCAACAACAAGAGGGACTCTAAGATGCTAGGATTGAGCCTTGAAGGGAGTCAAAGCCTCTGATAGACTTTGTGTGAAGACAACGATGACATTGAAAGAGCGGGGATTGTGGGAGTTGGTTGTTGATGTCCTGGCGAAGATGTTGGAGGGAAAGAGAAAGAAGTCTCAAATCCGGCACATCACCGATGGACTTATGCAATTGGCACAACTTGCGAATAAACAATGTCAAGGAATGAAATTCACAACTACAGGCCTAGAGACTACAATTCTGCGGACAGCGACTGGATTGAGCGCGCCTTCACTTTTGGTTACTATCTAAAGATGCTGCAGTGTGAGCGCTGAGAGAACCATGGTGTCGCGAAGGAGAGGTTTTCCAGTTTCTGTTGGCAGGTAGGCTCTCTGAGATGATAAGTGCAGGCGAGGGGTTGACCCATTTGATTGGTTGGTGGGTTTCTCAATGCAGGACGTTCAACTGGGTAAGGCCGAATGCTAATGGTAGTCGGCCCCTCAAGTCTCAGGTAGGCGGAAAGGTGGAGGAGGGTCACGAAGGCGTGCAATCGAACCAATCTCAGGCCGAGGGGCTTGCATACCAGTCGAAGCAAGCCGCTGGGCAAACGAATGAGTGGAATTGCCAATTGCGTTTGCTTTGGCCGATATGAGGCCAGCTTATGCGCCGAAGCCAGCTTCATCCGAGACCAAGGCGCATTGAGGGATGCGACTTGGGAATGCAGACTGTGAGACGGACATCGTACGAGTACTCAATTCAAGATGCCATCTTGGAAGAAATGACTTGTCAGCGCTACTAAATTCGGTAGCTTGCGCTCAAGGGTGCACAAAGCGTTGGTTACATATCAAGGTCGCCGAATCGCTGGCCTTGCTCTACGCCGCGCAAAGCTCCTCGTGCTTCCTTCGGCGGGTGGCCGCAACCTTTCAGATGTTGGTGATGGATCGATGGAATCATACAGCGCAGCAAAACTGCCTGGCTGCGACCTTCGAATTAGTGCAGCGATAGGCTTCCGGAGTCACACGTATCGCTTTGATGCGAGGGATCTCCAACCTAGGTCCAGGTCCGCCTTTTAAGCATGCCAAACATCGTTCACCGCACTAAGAGCCTCTACTCCGCTACCATCAGAATCGTCCACTTCCTACTGCACGCCCCAGCACCTTTCTCCCCCACTTCCGCTAAGACCGTGGGACGATAACGGAACCACTTTGCCTTTCATCACATGCCGGCGATATGTCTTTCGGCAGTCATGATCCTCAGTAGAAGCGAAAGCTGACCACCCAGGCTTTGCGCAGCTGTCGGGCACGTCTTCATGATGTCGGCCACAGGCGCATTACGAAACCGGCTCATAGATATCGTTGGTGGTAGTTGGCAACACATTTGGACGGCGAAGTCGCTATGTATATATCCGAGACCAAGAAGGTTTCGAGCCTTGAATGGGCTATGCAATCCATAGGTCAGTCGCAATGGGGCCGCCTTGGAACAGCCGGACGGGCGCCTACTCCACTCCTGATCGGCGATTCTTGACAACAAGAAGCATTCCCGCCATGCTGAGTTTGGAATATTAATTATCGCACTCATTCCTTTGATGATTTGACGTTGCAGCGAGACTTCTTCTAAATGCCATGACCCAGCCAGCCTGGATCACGTGATTTCGCGATTCTTAGCGTATCACGACCCTCAATGGGCAATATGTTTTTGATACGAAGCCAAAGAGCCACGAAGGGGGCGTAGAGGATTAGAAATACAGGGCATCAGTCTCCTAATGATCCCCGTGTCCTGCGTCTAATTTTCAAGTCCGCTCACTATCGTGCCGACGTTGCCCAGGCTTCCTCGAGTTTTCAAGGCCTTGTAGAAACCCGCGATGCAAACGAAGCTCGGCAAGCGCGCTTCTCGCTACCCAGGGCAACGGTATAGTGGCTTGGCATGGTAAACATGCCAGGATCCGGCTTTTCGTTTCATAGGCATACTCGACAACATCTTAAGGGCATCAAAATATTGTACCCCATTTGACGTGCCATCACTTGGTGCGCCTGGTCAAGTTTCTTCGTGTCTGAATACCCCGCGCTCAACGAACCTTATGCCGCTGTGGACTTTAATCGAGACCTAAGGTGATACATTCACCACGATTGTTCCAACCAAAATTCAGCTACCGCTTGAGAGTCTGTATACGCGTCAAAAAACCATGGATGCCAAGGTAAGTAATCGCATTTTCAAACTTTTTCCCAACAAAAGCTTCAAAAGACATGAACGGCTTTGCCAAGAATGCCGGTCCTTCAAGCTTCTCCGGCCGAAACTTTTGGCAGACTACGGATCTACCTTCAGTGCATCTGGATTGAATATCTCCAAGCTAAACTACCTGTGTACTGTCAAGCTAACATCAGGAATTTTCCACAGCCTCAGAGACCAACTCGGACTCTCCGAGTATTCGGGGACGAGAACGCCGTGCCTACCAGTGGTAGTCATAAAACTCTGCATCAGCGCAACAAATCGAGTCCAGCCTTGTCTACAATGCTCAACGCTGGGGGTTTGAAGCTGGCTGCGAGGCGGACAGCTTTCGGAGATGTTAGCAATACCGTCAATGTCTCGCGACCGAGCAAAGACGATTCAGAGATTGGTGGAAAAGGCGATTTGGGCAAGTTGGAGAAGCCCGTGCTCGCACAACAAGACAAGAAAACAACGTCATTGCTGAGACCTGCACAACGGCCGCTATCGGTCTCAGGATTGAAATCCCTCATCAATCACGTCCCCAATTATTCGAATCAGCTATCCAAACAACCTCTGCTAGAAGTTCAAGTGCCGTCGCAGGCGCCCGAGCCACCCGCAAACACACGTAAGATCACTTCAAAAAAGAGCACGGCCGTGTTCAAGGATGACGCTATTTCGCAAGTCGATCAGTGTGTAACCGACCTACAGAAATCTGTGGTTACAGTCGCTCCCATCGCCCCTGTACATCGCGAGCTTCTACCTAAGCCACAGTCCAAGGCGGTAGAGCCGCAGCTGGAAGTACAACCTAGATTGACTCGTCAGCAGAGCAAGCTTCTATCCGAACACCAACCCCAAGACAAAGCCTCCATACCACAACCTACACAGACGTCTTCTGAAGAGCCTCAGGCATTACGATCGGATGGGATCTATATTGATGAGCAGGGTCAGGTACGACTGTATGATTATATCGATCCTGTCGAGCTCCCTGTCGAGAAAGAGGTCATACCAAATGGAGAGATATCAAAGCATATCGGGAAAACAAGTGTCGACCAAGTCTTGGAAGCGCCTCTTCCCAAAATTCAACCCGCTCGCAAATCAATCCTAACCACTGTATCAGAGCCGGAGGAATATTGGGATGATGAAGGGGAAGAAAATTATGACGAAGAGGGTTACGTGACGGCTCGATCCTTCAAGTCAAGGGGAGACAATACCACTGGAGGGGCAACGACCGTCCTCTTCCCAAAGGTCAACCTAAAAGCAAAGAAGGAGATCGCGGCTGCCAAAGAGCTGATAGAAGGGTCAAAGACTGCAGAGGAACTTGAAGACGAGGCATGGGATACCACTATGGTAGCAGAATACGGGGAAGAAATATTCCAGTATATGAAAGATCTTGAGGTAATGAATATCTAATCGATCGCCGTCACCTTGCTGAACTTTACAAACAGATCAAGATGCTTCCTAACGCCCATTACATGGACAATCAAGCAGAGATCCAATGGTCAATGCGTGCTGTATTGATGGACTGGATTGTCCAGGTACATCATCGCTTCAACCTTCTTCCTGAGACGCTATTTCTGTGCGTCAATTACATCGATCGGTTTCTGTCCTGCAAAGTCGTTTCTTTAGGAAAACTGCAATTGGTGGGGGCCACTGCAATCTTCATTGCGGCAAAGTACGAAGAGATCGATTGTCCATCGGTTCAAGAGATCGTCTACATGGTAGACGGTGGCTACACCATTGATGAAATCCTCAAAGCAGAACGTTTCATGCTTAGCATGCTTCAATTCGAACTGGGCTGGCCAGGGCCAATGAGCTTTTTGAGAAGGATAAGTAAGGCCGATGACTATGATTTGGAAACTCGAACACTTGCAAAATACTTTCTCGAGATCACTATCATGGATGAGCGATTCGTTGGGAGCCCCCCTAGCTTTGTTGCCGCTGGTGCGCACTGCCTCGCCAGAATGATGCTCAAGAAGGGCGCCTGGGTAAAGATTCTACCATGAAAGCTTTCATCGATGTTGTGCTAACTTTACCCAGTCGGTCGCGCATGTCTACTACTCCAATTACACCTATCCTCAGCTCTTCAGCCTCGTTCTACTCATGGTAGAATGCTGCGAAGAGGCACGCAAGCATCATTGTGCTGTTTACGATAAGTACACAGACAAACGCTATAAGCGTGCCTCTCACTTTGCCGAATCTGAAATGAAGAGAGGCTTCCAAATCTTGGACATCAATTCACATCCCTCGACTAGTTATGCTAGTCTCTACGACGATCGACATGTTTGGGGCCCCAAATGATTCCAAGCTCTATCGTCATGGATCGTTCTAATCTTGGTTCCAAAGCTCAAGCTGAACAAGCCGCGCACTATCGCCTTGCTCCTCTTCAAGTTGATAATACAACAGCCTTATAGCGGTCAACTATCAGTCTATGGTGACCAAAATTCATCAAAAATTCGCTTCACTCGCTCTCCATTGGTATGGCCTTGGATTAGCATACCCATTACCATCCTTTCTCCTGCATCAGCATAGCGCGGTACACCACTCATGAGTCCTCACGATAGTCACGCGCTTTATGACACTCGGTACATAGCCTTCTTCATAGCGTCCAGGTCCGGCAAGGAGTTTCATGGTCGCACGGTGGCGCATCGATTAGGATCGAGGGCTTCCTTATCTTCGTATCAGGCATGCGCGGCGTCGAGAGGGGCCTTATCTTCAGCTAGTGTCTTACGCCTCCGGCAATTGGGACAGCACTGGCAGGCTTCTATGAGCGATTGAATATGTTAGACGGTGAAAGGAGTCTTCATGTAGATAGATCGGGAGGCTTATTAGCATCTTTATGTGAGTGGTAGCCAGAACCGACTAATTCAATGCATTATCTCAACCCATCATTGCCTAATGATTTCCCTCTCGCCTTCTTCTGCATTCTTCTCTATCAATCGAATACATGGTGTATCTGGCAGACCCAAAGAAGGCGATCAATATTAACGAGTTGCTCAAGGTATTCAATGCTCTAGCAAGTCAGCACACACAATCAGCATGCACTCATAGGAGATTCTCGAGATTCAAGACATCTCCCCAAATCGTTCCATTCGATACTACTTATGTCCTGCAATAATGATAGTTTCTACAGGGGGATTCTAGGTTGAACCAGCCGTCCTGACTTGCGCCACTTCTTGCCTTTCAACTTTCTCAGCCGCTCCTCATTCAGCAATTTGGAGCTCTTTCTATGTCACTCTCACTTGGGCATGAGATCTGCGTCACATGAGAGCTATTATGTACTGAGGCGTGCCCCAGAGGCAATCCATTTGTTCAAATTGAGTTGATAAATCGAGGCACTGGGACAATTTTCGGCATAGAGAGATAAGTCGGGTTGACCAAGGCGATGGACCTGTTCACTTTCGTCAGCTCCAGGCTATCTAAGATGGGTTTAATTGATGGCAAGAGAATCGACATACCGATGGTCACTAACCCGCTGTGAGATCGATGGATTTCTGTACCCGTCTGAAACTCGCAATCATGGACCTCAGCATCCGATAGCAGAAGAGTCAACCTGACTCCAACCTCTCACCGCACAAACATCAACCCGCCTTCTCCACACTCCCGTCCTATCGTTCCTTCTTCCTTCAGCATACTCGCCAACCAACTCTTCACCCCCTCAACCTCCCTAGCCGAAAACTTCACAACCGTACACCCCCTAACAAAACACGCTGTCCACAACAGCCCATCCCCCTTCTCCCTCTCCACCCTCTCACTCCTCCATCTCTCCTTCTCCGTCCGCTCCCTCACCTCCCCCCCTCCCCCCCACTCCCTCCCCCCAATCCTCGGCAACCCCCCAAACTCCTCCACAAAGAACCGCCCCAACCCCTCAAACAACGGCCCCCTCATCAACACCGTCCCAAAACCCCCCATCCCATCCATCCTCCCCCCAATATCCCCCCCCTCAAGCCTCACCGCATCCCGAACCAACATCCTCTTCCCCCCGTCCCCCCCAACACCCCAAATCTCATTCCTCCCCCTCCACCCCTCGCACGCCCACCTCTCCCCCCTCGCCTTCCGCCCCTCACAAACCCAATCCACCACCCCCACCGAGCCCCCCCTCTCCACCTCAAAAACCTGCGTCTGCGCATACACGCTCCCCGCAAACGGCTGCACCGGATCCGGAGCAAGCCATAGCGCAGCGTGTGCGCCGACGCGGACGTGCAGGTCCTGGCGGGTGGTGGGCGCGGGGTGGAGGGATGGTTTGAAGATTTTGGTGCTGCCTTGGGTGGTGAGGGTTAGGCGGGTGTGGGGGTCGAGAGTGATGGTTAGGGAGATGTGGTCGGGGGAGAGGAGGCCGCCGCCGTAGGTTAGGAGGAAGAGGAGGGGGACGGTTGTGGGGTGGGGGGTGGAGGGGGGGTTGGGGGGAGGAAGGAGGATGTGGGGGGTGGAGGGGAGGAGTTTGAGAGGGTAGGTGTAGGTTAGAGTTGAGAAGGTGGGGTGTGAGGGTGGGAGGAGGGTGAGGTGGATGATGCCGTGGCCGGGGGTTGTGGATGTGGGTGGGAAGGGTGAGGGCATGGCATTGTTGGGTGGGTGGTTGTCTTGCTCATGTTGATGGGAAGTGATACGTTGACACCCCCTTTTGATACATTGACACCCCCCAGCTTGATACATTGACACCCCCCCCATATCAGGCTAGCTTCCGCGGTTGCGCGACTAACTGCGCGGGCAACCGCCGCAAGT
>JAABUP010000751.1_pt1 | contig 69806 bp, 61 predicted proteins | sample 5559201 | NCBI WGS metagenome assembly JAABUP01 (sample SAMN10711887, study PRJNA513373) | rock metagenome | isolation source: Antarctica rocks | place: Antarctica | reverse complement strand
TCCTGATTTAATACAAGCATACACACTTAGAACAATGAAGCATCTTTATCTTCAATCAAAGTTAGTCATCAATAAGCTCATTCATCTGACAATCTCTTCAAGATCTCTTGAGCATGAATTGTGAATAATGCATGACAGTTATTGTCTTCTGTCAAAGACTTTGTGTAGACTCATTTTCTCTTGTTTTAGCCTACATTGACTCAGTATTAACACTAAAAGATTTAGGTTTTCTGTGACTGTCAAATCATGAAGCTGAACATCATGATCTCATGATGTTTTTATAAGCAGAGTTTCTGTTTGTCACATCTTCACTTGAAGATTTTAATTATAACAACTGAGAGGGTCTTAAGTGATATATTCAACAGAAAAAACTTCAAACATATCTTCTCTGAAAGAAGCAAAGATCTGTCAGCATCTAGAAACTACAGTATTGTTTACTTAACATGAGACCACAATAACAGTCAGCATGCAATGACAGAGAAATCATAGCCTTTTCATAACACAGTATATGCTAGCTTCTGAAGTTGACAAGAAATTACTGAGTCTTTTTAAAGAGATAAAGAAGAAAACGCATGATCTAGTGATTGACATATGATGTTGTCATCAAAATGTATCATAAAGATCCTCAGTGCTTTCTACAAGTTTAATTCTGAGTCTTGACTCTGACAGCAAAGCACTTCAATAAGCCTGATACTTTGTACACTGAGAGTTCTCAGTCATATATAGAGAAGATGAACATTAATGCTTTTTATTAGTTTGTTCTCAACCTTGACTGTTGATAAAGTGTACTCAGAAGCTCAATACTTTGAACACTGAGAATTCTCAGCTGTTTATAGAGAGAAGATTGTCAGTGTTGACTCTGCTGACAAAGCAAACCTATCAGTTCAGTATGTGATACACTGAGAATCATCAACTCTACAAATATATAGAGAAAAGAGATTGTCAGTGCACTTCACCTGTTTTATTTCAAATTTAAACTGTCAATAAAGTGTACTCATAAGCTTAATACTTTGTACACTGAAGAATTCTCAGCTGAATGTAGAGAAGATCAACTGTACACTTCTGTCTGTCTTAATTTAAGCCTTAATTTTACTGATGAAGTGTACACATGTGCTTAAGAATTCCTCAGCTGTATATAGAGAAGAAGTCACAAGTGCTGTTCAACAATTTTATTCTTAATCTTGCTTTTTAAAAAGGTAATGTGTATCTGTGTTCACAGTACTTTATATACTGAGGTTCTTCAGCTCAGTCATATGATTTTGATGATGTCAATCAAGAGACACAAGAGTGACATGTTCTTTTATTTCTCTGCTCTTTTTTTTCTCTTTTTCTCAGATAAATTCAGATGTATTAAATGCAAAAACTGTGACTTTCAGATCTGAGAAAACCAGATGAAGCATCATCAGAGATTGATGTATACTGCAAATGAATGACTGAAAGACTTGCTGAGTATACCTCTGTTAATACTGCAATTGATTTTATTTGATCAGAACACTGTGCACTTGTCATGAGTTTGTACAAGATTGAGTCATGTTAACAAATCAAGTGACAGAAAAGCTCATGACACCTATGATGTCTTGTACCTACCTTTAAAAAGATCTGCAAGAGCAAGAATAACTGTAAAACAACAATGCAGAAAGAAAGCAGTTGATGAAAAACAACACACAGATACTGCAAGATTCAGAAGCTGTCACTGTTGTTTCTCAAGATGCAGACTAAAAGAGTGCTTTACTAAAAGTGATAGAAGAAGATGATAACAAATTCATATAAAAGAAAGAATCATATATCATGAGAGTCTGATGTTGTCTCTAAATGTCATGAGTTGAACTCATATTAAGGTCTTATGATCTAGTTGCTTACTAAGACCCTAAGACTAAAGCACATTATCTTTTCACTTCTGTATGAAGCTCTTCTTTTTCTCTTCATAGTATTCTTCTTGTATTTAGAAATTATCAATTGAGCATTGATCTCATTGCAAACTTGTAACATTAAAATACTATTCTCATTTAGATCTGACCTACACTAAAGGCCTTGCTGTACAATTGTTGAAATCAGTGCAGAATGAGCACAGAAACCTCTATGACAGATGAAGTAAAGATTGTTGCTGAGAAGATTTCTTCTTGAGCGCAAATACTTATGACAGAACTACACAGCATGAAAAGTTATACAGAAGAGAACATGCAAAACATGAAGGCTCATACAGATCTTCTTTACATCTTTGTGATGAATTGAGACAATCTCACATTGACTACATCAGTAAATACAGCTATCTCAACATCAGCTGTTGTAACATCATCTTCTTCTCAAGAATCAGTCAATTGTATGAACAGTCTCACTTTAAAGCAGCTCATTGCAGCAATGAGTGTGAATTAACACTTAAAACGGTGTCTTTCTGATTCACTCAGATTTGAAGAAAAAAGAGTGAAATTCAGACCTTGACTACAACAAATTGTCACTAAATTGAATGTGAACATGTCAGACAACAATGTCAGTGTGCAGTTCTAATACTTACACAGTCAGCTTGAAGAGTTGACTTTAAGTCAGGTCACACCTTGAATTGTGGCTCATATTAAGTCAAACAAAGTTTTAAACTGTATGATCATTGAGAAGCTGATCAATCAGCTTCAACACACATACAATGACTCAGAATTAAAGAAAAGAGCAACTTGTATCTTAAAAGCTTTAAAACAGAAAGAAAAACCATTTGCTAAACATCTGACCACCTTTGAATGAACGCTGCTAAAAGCAGAAGGCTTGAAATGAAATGATGCTGTCAAGAAAATGTTTCTTAGTAACAGTCTTGATGCAATACTCATGCAAGCTCTGATTGTCACCTCAATTTCTGTGTTGTATGATGAGTACATTATCTTGCTACAGCAGATCAGTCACAACTTAAACTCAATTCAGAAGGCTGCTACTCAAGAGTGTCATATGACAATTACTATCATCACACAACAGTCTCACATAAACAACATGAACTGAGAACTCACTGAGCACATCATTGTCACAGCTACAGAGACTGAAGAGAGACAAAGAGCACAATGAGTGTCAGAAAAGAAAGTGGCAAAATGTTGTATGAAATGACTATGCATGCACTGTAAAGACAATGACCACTTCATTAAAGACTGCAAACTTCTGTCTGCTGTACAACCTCACATCATCAATGTTGTCACTGCTGAAACTGTGAAGAAGACAACAGAAGAAGAGAAGAACTCAGAAAAAGAGTAGCTTTTAGCAGAAGTTGCAGCTGAAAGTGTATGAGATGTGATAAAAGCTGAAAGAAGTTTGAGAAACAGATAAACAGTGCTCTCTTCACAATGTCAACATTAATCAATAAGAAGTCATATGCATGTACCTTGTACAACACAGAATGCCTGTTCTATGAAATAATCACTTCTCACTTTGCTAGAAATTACAATCTACAGTGTATTAAGATTAAGCCTTGTACAATCACAAGATTTAATGAGTCTTCAAACTCAGTAGTAAATGAGGTGACTGTCATACAAATTGATATTGACAGTTATCAGAAGTCAAGGACATACTTTTACATTGTCTCTAAGTTAGTGTTCTATGACCTTATACTAGATCTATCATGAATGAAGCAGAACAAGATCATATTGAATGCAGACAGAGCCTCTCTTACAATTGAATTCACAGAAATTATTGTATGAAACAAAGAAGCTTCTGCTGAAAGTGAGTTCAATCATGTCATGATGTCAACTACATTCTTTATGAACCTTGTACAGAAGAAAGAAGAGAAACAGAAGAAGATTGAGGTGTTTTTAATTAGCATGATCAATATTAAAAAAGCCTTAACCTCACAGAAGAAGACTGATCTGAGGACTATACTTTCTGATCATTATCATGAGTTTTTAAATGTGTTTGATCATATGATGACTGAGAAATTGCCTCTTTTAAGGGGAAAAGGCACAGATCATCAGATTGAACTAAAAAAGATGAATGAAAAAGAGTCAAAAGTACTCTGAGGTTCTCTATACAACATAATGAGAAAGAAGCTACTAGTGTTGCGCAAAACACTAACAGAAGTTTTGAATAAGCAGTTTATATAAGTCAGTAACTCATCTGCTGCAGCATCTGTTTTATTCATACAGAAGTCAGAAGGTGAACTTCAGTTCTGTGTGAACTACTGTGACTTGAACTGAATCACTCAGAGAATCATTACCTTCTTTCATTAATATATGAGACTCTGCAGAACATTGAATGAGCTCAATGATACATCAAGTTGAATGTCATAGCAGCATTTCACAAGATTTGAATTGCTGCAGAAGACAAATGAAAGATGGTGTTTTGTATGAGGTACAGGTTGTATGAATGAATGATGACTTCTTTTGAGCTAGTCAATGTCTCAAGCATCTTTTAAAGATATATTAACTGAGTCTTGCAGAACTTTCTAAACAAGTTTTGTTCAGCCTATGTGAATGATATTCTTATTTTCACTGATGAGTCTTTGCATCAGCATTGAGATTATGTACAAAGAGTATTACTATGACTTTGAGAAGCTAACTTACAGATTGACATTGACAAATGTGAGTTTAAAGTCAAGTCAATCAAGTATCTAAAGTTCATTCTGAAAGTTGAAAAGAACATACAAATGAATTCTCAGAAGATTGAGGCAATCATGAACTGACAAGCCTCTAGATCAGTAAAAAGAGTACAGAGTTTCATAGACTTTGTAAACTTCTACTAAAAGTTCATCAAGAACTTTTCTAATCTGATTATGTCAATGATGGCTCTCATACAAAAGAACACATCTTTTAAGTGAATTGAGAAAGCTGATCAAGGTTTTAAGAAGCTAAAGACTATGTTCATTTCAGTGTCAATTCTAGTCTCATTTGACCATACACATACAACTGTGATGAAAACAGATTTCTCAGATTGATGCATAGATGAAACTCTGTTACAGTTAGTGAATGATGTGTGAAGACCCTGTGTCTACTATTCAAAGAAGAACGCATCTGCAGAGTGTAATTATGAGATTTATGATAAAGAGATGCTAATCATCATACAATGCTTGAAAGAGTAAGATGCAGAATTGAGAAGTGTGTCAAGTTTTTAGATTTGTACAGATCACAAAAATCTGAAATACTTTATGACAGTTAAAAAGCTTACAGAGCAACAAATGAGGTGATCTTTAATACTGTCACAATACAACTTCTTCATACTATACTTGCTGAGCAAGCAGAATGAAAGAGCAGATGCTCTATTGAGACAGAAGCAGAATGTGTCAATAAATCTCTCAGACAACAGAGTACAACATTGTACAACACAGGTAATACATTCTGAGATGATGAGCAAGCCTATACAGACTGCCTCAATGACAGTAGCAGACATATTGATTTCTGTGCTCATACAAGATTAAAACTTGTTCAGTGAGATCATGAATCTTAAACAGATGTGAGTGAATGCTGAAGCAGAAGATGAGTTGTACAATGAGCTTTGTCAAACAATTCACAAGAAACAAAGATCATTTTTCACTGTTTTAAAAGTGAGGGTATTCATAATGAAATGCTTCTTGAATGATGAAGAGAAGCTACTCTTTCACAAAAGACACTGAGTGCTGTTCTCAGAACCTCTTCATACAGAACTGATTTAGTATACACATGACTCAACAATGACTGAACACTCAGAAAGAAATGTAACTGATACTCTTTTATCATGACAGTTCTTCTGACCTGAAATGCTACAGAATGTCTGTACATTCTGTCAGAATTGTGACAAATGCTGTACAAACAACAGCTGAAAAGACCGCTGACAAGGCTTCTTGAAGCCTCTACCTGTATTGAAGTGAATTTGACAAAAGATATTCATTGACTTTGTAGTAGATCTACTGTCAAGTGAGGGTTGTACAAATCTTCTGATAATTACAGATTGTCTTAGCAAGAAGATAATACTGAAATTGTGCAAGAATATGACTGCAGAATGAGTGGCTCAGACATTTGTATGACATTTCTACTGAGCTCATGAGCTTTTTACTGCAATAGTCTCAAATCAAGGCACTCAGTTTGTAAGCAGCCTATGAAAGAGAGTCTGTCAACTTTTGAAGATTGCACAAAGAATGTTCACAGCATATCATTCAGAAACTGACAGAGCAACTGAGCAGATGAATCAGAATGTTGAGCTGTACATTTGTACATTCTTCAATTATAGTCAGAACAACTGAGTAAGCCTGCTTTTCATGACTGAGCTAGTCATAAACAATCATGACTTCATCTCAACAGAGGTGAGCCTCTTCTTCTTGTCTCATGAGTATCACATGAAGCCTCTACAACTACTTGAGAAGTTGAAGTCTGTATGATCTGCAAAAAGTTCAGTACAGAAAGCTGATCAAATTGTATGAAAGATGAAAGAAGTCACAGAGTGAGCACAGATGACTATGGCTGTCACTCAGCAAATACAGAAAGAAGCAGTGAATCAGAAGAGACAGCAGTCTTATGACTTTAAGAAAGAAGACAAGATCTGACTAAATCTTAAGAACATATGTACAGATCATCTGTGCAAGAAGTTTAATGCAAAGAATGTCAAGTACATCATTGTTAAGAAGATCAGCTCACATTTCTTCTGTTTAAACACACTGTCAGGTATTCATAATGTGTTTCACTCAGTCATGCTTCAGTCAGCAGCTATGAATGCTCTTTCTTTTCAGTGTACAACAGACTCACAACCTCTGTCACAAATTGTAAGTGATGAAGAAGAGTTTGAGATAAAGAAGATTCTGAAGAAGAAATTTGTATGATATAAAGAAGAATTCAAGAAGAAGTACTTGATGAAATGAATCAGTTATACTCAACTCACATAAGAATTGACGTCCGCTCTGAAAGACACAGTGATGTTAAATCAGTGAGAGTTAATGCAACCTGAGGTGACTAGATCTTAACTGTATGCAAAAAGACTGAAATGCTTTATGAGTTTGAAGAATTGTACAGAGTTCAAAATTTAGTGTTGAATTTATTTGATTTATTTCTATGCTAATTACTAATGTTGCCTTCTTGATTTTGTCAAAGCTACTTGTTCTGAACATCATGCAGAGATGAGACATACAGCTCAGATGTTGTACACAGTCTGTATGACTAAACCTATGCTAGAGGCAACACAAGAAAAAAAGAAGTTGTACATACCTAAACCTTGAGGTCAATAATGACCGTCTTTGCTGACAGTGAGGTAAGTGCAATTTGCCTCAGTCTAGCAATGCACTCACTCTCATCAGCGCTGTTGTTGTTCTTATTATCTGAGATGACAATGAGTACATTATTGTTGTGTATGAAGCAGTGAGCAGCATGATCACATCACTTACAGTTGCTGCAACACTTATCAAAATGTTTTGACATATGACAACATTTCAAAAAAAGTGTCATATCACATTTCTGACAGTCAGTACAACTGTCAGAAATCAACACACTCTGACTCTGAATCAGAATCACATTGATGTATGACAGTTAATGAGTTCTAATCTGCTGCAGTGTGATACAGTTTCATATGAACAGAACATTGTCATCAAACAGAGTGAGAATGACCATTGTCTGACAAGAGTGAGCATACAAAGCAAACTGCTGTTAATCAACAAAGAGAACAGAATTGACATCAGTGTCTGCAAAAACAAAAGCAGCAACATAAGCGTTGTACAAAACAAGAGCTCTACAAGTTGTCAGCTCAGAGACACATACTTGTACAACACTTACATGATGATTGTTGTTGTTGTTGTTGTTGTTGCTGCTGAGCTTGTCATACAAGAGTCAGTGTTGACATATTCAATCAAGAAAGGTTTCACATACAAAAGGTGTCAGTGAAGAAGTTGAAAAAGAAAGAAAAAGAAAAGTTGTATGTGAGGTGAAGAAGGTTGATAACTCACTTCACTGATGAATAAACTCAAGTGAATTGTTGAAGGAAATCACACAAGTGATGAAAAAATTTTCATCTGTAAACCTTACCTGTACAAAGCAGGCAAACACATGTTAACAGACATTGACAACTGTACAACAACCTTTTCAGAAGCTTAAGGCACAACCTTGAAGAAAAAAAAAGAGGTGATGTCATGAGTTGAACTCATACTAAGGTCTTATGATCTAGTTGCTTACTAAGACTCTAAGACTAAAGCACATTATTTTTTTGCTTCTGTATGAAGCTCTTCTTTTTCTCTTCATAGTATTCTTCTTGTATTTAGAAATTATCAATTTAGCGTCAGTCTCATTGCAAACTCATAACACTAAATGACACTGAGTTGTGAGACCTGAGAATAGAGTCTATCTCTGTTGAAATTTTAGCTTTTGAACATACAGACAAGCTCTATTTAATAAATGTGAAACTACAAAGCTCTTTTTCAATGTTTAAGTTTTTTCTAGAGTTGATCAGTTGACCATTACAGCAGTTTCTAAAAAGTAGATGTCAAAGGTCATTTGATGAAATTTTGTAACAAAATATATGTAAAACCTGTCAAAAACCTTTTCTTCACCCATCACTCATCAATTCAACATTGCTGTTGCTGTCATCATTACTGTCACTATGAGGTGAAGACATAGACTTGACAACATCATCAGAGATCAAATACAAATAGATTTAAAGTGTAAAATGACTTTTAAGGCTGTAGTAGCAATCACAGAATTTAGTTAAAAACACATTGAGAAGATGCAAAGAAACCTATAACAATGAGGGTCAGTTACTATACTCAAATTGTTTAAACTGAGAGCTTTAAGACTACTCACAGCTGCTATGACAAAGATAGATCTTCATTTAGAGATGTGAGTCTGATTTACTAATAATTAATATAAAGTGTACTCAATTTTCTCAAGAATCAAGTCACAGCATATCTGAATGAGGTGCAAAGATATATTTGACATGAGTATAAGGTGCAGGTTAGCATTGATACTGTTTAAATGACTCTTAAATGAGCTAATTGATCAAGAAAGCAGGTAAGTATATTCTCTTTATTACTGTCACTGTCACTGTTATCACAACTAATAAAGCCATTTTTAGTGTCAGAAATAAGCAGCTGAGTGTTACATCCTGATCTGAGATGCCTTGAATATTAGGGCTAAAGGTTTGTGCTTGTTGATATAAGGGTCTCAGTGTGCAGTGTAGGGTAAACCAGTAGTTGGTAACTTGTATTGAGTTGAACACAACCCATTTCCATAGAGGAAATGGTCCTACTATATACTATAGAATCACCGTGCTCACACTGCTTGCTATAGAGCAATAGAGCTGATAGACCTACTAAGGGTCTATCGCCTCACTGAGCTCGCCATGAGCATATAGAGCTGTGTGAGCCTATGTTCAGGTATACCCTTTTCTTGCGTATTCTCTAGAACATACTAGCTGGTTATGGTTTGACCATAACATGATCTCTTCTCTTCTAGGCGCTAGTTCTTTAGTGTCTATATAAGTGAGAGTATAAAGACAGATAGCTTTCTCACTGTCATGCCTTCTCATAAGCAGCACAATTGTCTTCACCTTGTGAAAACCATTGCAACCTTCAGCTTCACTTCTCTCATTGCTTGCAATCATTGTTCAGCTGTTCTTTCTTCCTGTATTATTATGACAGGTCATGCAAAGTGTTCTGAGTGCACTCATCATGGTTGTCTGTGTGTGTCAGTATCATTAGATTCCCTGAATTGTGCTCACCTTCAGCTGAAATCTGAACTCAAGATGGCTATGAATGAGCATGTGAAACAGGCTGAGCATCTTTTCAAGCTGAATGCAAAGGTTCTTCACCTTTTCAAGACTTTGAAACAGAATGAGTCTTGTGCAGTCACCAAAGTTCACTGTGTTGCTTCTGAACTGAGCGATGATAACAATGAAACTGAGAATGAGGAAAACTTCTCTGATTCTTCTAATCTTGATTCCTTACTGAAGTCAATGAGTTTTAGCTTCTTTATTGACCTTGAGCCCCCCTCTCAAACTGTTGTAGTGTTTTCACACAGTTGAGTAGGTTCTCTTTGAGCTCTCATGTGTTTTCTGAGGTATTGTATTCTTTTCATTTGACAAGATAGTGGGTTTTCCTGCTAATCATTCGTTGTTCTAGAATGTTCTCAACTTGATACTCTTTGTCAGGTTCAACAGATGTTTCAGTGATTTGAAGTGGTATGAACTGGTTGCAACACTGAAGCATTGATGCATGAAATACTGAGTGTATTCACATTTTCTTGAGTAAGTCTAGCTTGTAGCTTAACCCCTTGATGTTTCTTTTGATTTTGAACGGTTCTATGCTCTTGTTGTTCAACTTCTTGCTTCTTTGCTTTACATGAATATTGTCTGTTCTTAGATAAACTCTCTCTTCAACCACAAAAGGTTTTACCTCTGTTGTTTGTTCTGTTTGCTGTTGAATTCTGTTCACCAGATCCCTGTGCAGCTTTTTGATCTCTGCAATATTCAATATTGCTTTCTGGCTTTGTGATTCATATGCTTGCGGTTCTCATCATACCTTCAGGTTATATTCATAATTCACTCAAAATGATGTTTCTTCTGTGGTTTTGTTTTGTGTGTTATTGTACACAAACTGTGCCGTTGACAACAGTTGTACTCAGTTGTTCTGATTTCTATTGACATAGTGTCTCAAGTACGTTTTGACCATCTGGTTCATTCATTTGCTCTGCCCATCTGTCTGTGAATGGTATGCCGTCAACATCTTATGATTTATCCTGAGTTCTGCTGTGAGTGTTTCTCAAAACTTGCTTGTAAACAGCTTGTTTCTGTCAGTGATAAACTTCTTTGATAGCCTGTGATTGTTAATCAATTCTTGCAGTATGGTGTACATCAATACTGATGCCGTTGTGGTTTCCTTAAATGAAATGAACATGGTGTACTTGATCAGTCTATCAACTATAGTCAATATACTGTCAAACTTCACTCCTCATGCCAGATTCTTTGATGTCAGTAACTTTGTTATGAAGTCCATGATAATTGACTCTCATGATGCATTCAGTGTGTCTAGTTGTGTTACTCTGTCATATCTTTTATCTCTCTGAATCTTGTTTCTGTGACATGAATCACATTTGACAATGTACTTGATGATTTGATCTTTAAGGTTGCTGATATTGCATCTTCTTTGTATGAGGTCCTCAGTTCTTTTGACTTCAAGGTGTTCGCTGACCCTGTCGTCATGACATACTTGTATTATTTCTTCATCTGTCAAGAAAGTTTGCTTTACCTTGTACATTGCTGCTAAGCCTTTTGTGAGGATTCCCTTGTCATCTTCACTCAAAATTTTGGCGTGAATCTTTTTCACTTCTTTGTGGTCAGACCGTCTACTTAAAGCGTCTGCTTCACCATTCTCATTACTCTTCTTGTAATGGATTTGAAATTCATAATTGGTTAACTGTTCGGCTCAGTGAACCTGTCATCAATTCAACTGTTTTGTTGTTACAAAGTTCCTCAAATTCTTGTGATCTGTGTAGATCTGAATAGACTTCTCAGTACCTGCAAGGTAAGGTCTTCAATCTTGCAGTGCTTTCACTATTACAAGAAGTTCTTTGTCATGAACCTCATACCTTTTCTCAAGTTCTGACAGTTTTCTTGATTGATAGGCTATGAGTCTCTGTTGCCCATCTTCAATCTGGTACAAGCATGCGCCTACTGCAAAATCTGATGCGTCAGTTTTCAGTATCTTTTCACATGTTGAATTGGGTATTCTCAGGTGTGCCGTTCCACTAAGGCTTTTCTTTAATGTGTGAAACACATTCTTCTGCTTCTTATCTCAATGTCATTTCTTGTCCTTGTGCATTAGTTGTGTGAGGGATTCTGCAATCCTTGCATAATTAGGTACAAACTTTCAGTAGTAGTTTGTCAATTCTAGAAAGGCTTGTACTTTCTTGACTCATTTTGATGAAGGCCAGTTCCTGACTGCGTCTGTCTTCTTTGAGTTCTTCTTGATTTGCTCAGGTTGAATTATATAATTAAGGAATTTGATTTTCTTTGCTTCAAACTTGCTTTTTGACTTCTTCACATACAAAGTTCTTTTGTTGAGCTTTCTTAGTACCTTGTGCACATGGCTGCAGTGCATCTCAAGGTCATCTGAATATATCAGAATGTCATCAAGGTATGTGATCACAAAATCATCAAGGTATTCTCTCAATGTGTCATTGATTAACCTTTAAAAGGTGATGAGGGCGTTCTTGAGCCCAAACAGCATAACAGTGTATTCATAGTGTCTGTATCTTGTTCAAAACACCGTTTTTCATTCTTTGCCTTCCTTCATTTATACTCAGTAGTAGGCTTCTTTTAAGTTCAGACTTGTGAACCACTTGACTCTGCCTAATCGGTCTTGCAACTCTTTGATTAACGGTAAGAAATAACTGTCTTGTCTAGTTATCTTGTTGAGTTGTCTGTAGTTGACACATAGTTGCTTTGTGTCATTCTTCTTTGATACAAACAGGATTGAGTATTCTGTCAATGACTTTGATGATCTGATGAATCCTCTTTTGAGATTCTTGTCAAGGTAAGTTTTGACTTCCTTGAGTTGATCTTTGCTCATTGGGTATAGTGACATTCACTTTGGCTGCTTGTCTTTCAATAGTGATATTTTGTGATCTCATGACTTATGCTCTGATAAGCTCATCTCTGATTGTTCAGGGATCTCATACACATCTACTGTGACATATAATTCTTTGCTGATTCAATTGATTCTTGAGTTCTTTTTGCGTAATCAGGGCATCTTTAGTATGGTGTCATACTTGATCAAATTGAGAACATCAAATGTCAACTTCTGTGAATCTCCTAGTATTATGGCTTTGATGTGAACCTGATCTGTTATTCACTCAGATTCCTCGTTGACCATATATACCTGCATAGGCTTCAACGCTCACTGCAGTGTTAGTTCTAGCATTCTTATCGCTTGCTGCAAAATATAGTTGTCAATTGCTTCTGAGTCTACCATTGCTTGAAGGATTCTATTCTGTTCAACCTGAACGTCAACCCATATCTTATGGTCATTGCTGTTCTTCTGAGACATTAGAAGCTTCTTATTCTCTAGTCTCTTTAAGGGAGCTTGCAGTTTTTTGACTGTACTGCATCACTTGCTCTTCTTCTGAGGTTCTGAAACCACTTAGGCTCTACCCCTTGTGTGATCAGTTGTATGTATTCATCACTGCCTTTCTCAATATACTGTTCTGAGTGTAGACGCGGTTTGTACTGATCATATTCTCACTGAATCTGAATCTGAAGTGCTTCCACTTTACTCAGAAACTCAGGTGGCATGTAGTCTTCTAAAAAGGTTCATCAACCACTGCCTGATGTCAAATACTCTGTGAGTAAACAGATCTCAATTTTGTGGCTCTTTGTTTTTCACACAAGTTGTTTCAGTACTGGGTTGGTTGTCATTCATATGTCTCTCATCAACTTGTTGAGTTTTAAGCATGCTTTTGCTTCTTTTGTTTCTTCTTGTTGCTTCTTAAGATCATTGACTCTTTTCTTGAGCTCTTTCTGCTGTCTTTTTAGCAGTTGTTGACGCACCTCTCAGCGCTGATTCTTGAGGTGCTCATATCTTGTTTTGAGTCTCATGTCAACTTCTCAGTTGTTGACATCCTTTGAGTCTGCATTCAAATTCAGGGCCATTCAGGTGCTATCACTGTAGTCTTCTTCTACCTGAGTTTTGTGAGTATTGATTTCTTTGATCTCAGCTTTCTTTAGAATAGCTAATTCCTTCAGTTGACCTGTTGTGTTGTAACCGTTTTGTCCCTTCTTGGGTTTCTGTGAGTATCATTTGACTCTGTCTTTGCTGCTCATATGTGTTCAGCACATGTTGTCATAGCAGGCTGTTCAGCTCAGAGCGTCATGCACTATATGTGTATTCATTGCTGCAACTTCTTTTCTCTCTTGTTGAGGTTTCTTGCAGGTTCTTGCAAGGTGTTTGAGCTTTTCACAGTTATAACATTTGCAAGTCTCTGCTCATTGAAGTTAAGGCTTATAGGGCTTGCTCATGCGCCGTTCTTGCTTCACTCATGATTGCTGCTCACAGTGCTTCTCAATCACGTTGAGATTCATAGAGTCATCTCTTCTGAAGATATAATGTCTTTCTCACACCTTCAGTGTGTAGTGTTCTGTACGCTTCATCCGTTGTTCTCATTGACAACTGTCAATGTTGATGAAGATATTGACCATATTCTGAAGCTCTTCAGGTCAATTCATTCTGACTATCTCATCTTTGATAGTCTTGTTGAGTCCCCAATAGTATTGCAATACTAAAGCGTCATCATCCCAATCTGTTAGGGCCGCAATCCGCTGAAACTCTGCCGCATACTTGACTGTCAACTTATTCATCTTCAGGATGTGAAGTCATCTTTCTGCTGCTTGTTTCTTGTTGACTATCTTGAAGGCTCTTTGAAGCTCATTCTTGAACTTCTTATAGTTGCTGAATATGAATTTCTTATTGTTTATTCATTTCTTTGATGTCTTGTCAAGAAACTCATGCAGTTTGAGGTCAACTCAATCAAATGCTGCATTCTTGAGGTACAATACAGTAAACAGATCTTTGTTCATCTCAGACCTGAACTTTGCCTGATTGAATTCAATGTATAACTTGAGCTTGACCAAGAAGGCTCACAGCTTTTCTCTCTTGTCTGTGAATGCATTGAGTGCCGATACTTTGAGTACATCAATTGTTTGCTGAAGACCTTGAAGGTTGACTTAACTTGTCAAAGCTGACTTCTGTGCACTGGTTGTCATTCTTATATTGTAAGAGTGTTCAAAGTGTTACATTCTGATCTGAGATGCCTCAAATATTAGGGCTAGAGGTTTGTGCTTGTTGATATAAGAGTCTCAGTGCGCGATGTAGGGTAAACCAGTAGTTGATAACTTGTATTGAGTTGAACACAACCCATTTCCATAGGGGAAATGGTCCTACTATATACTATAGGATTGCCGTGCTTGCACTGCTCACTATAGAGCAATAGAGCTGATAGACCTACTAAGGGTCTATCGCCTCACCGAGCTCACCACGAGCATATAGAGCTGTGTGAGCCTATGTTCAGGTATACCCTTTTCTTGTGTATTTTCTAGGACATACTAGCCGGTTACGGTTTGGCCGTAACACTGAGCGGTCTCAAAAGGTTTGTGACAACTGAATGATGCAGTTAAGCAGCTGACATGCACAACAGCTAGTCTTTGTTAATGAAAGTGTCTTCAATCTTTGCATCTCTGATAGAAAATATAACTGAGCAGCTGTGAAAAAGTGAGCAGTCACAATAGAGTTCTTTCAGAAAGAACAGCATTACAGCATTCTTTCAGTGTATACAATCAACAGCTATATTGCATAAGAGGTCTATAAAGAGAGGGTGAACATGAACATGTTTAATATTTTCATTCAAGAGAAGGTCTTACCTCTGTGTGAGCAATTTTGAGAGCCACATAGTGTTCTATGTATGAATAATTGTAAAATACATTGTTCAGAGGTAGGTTTTCTATACTAATATAAGTACTATTGCTAATCTCAGCAACAGAAACTTACAGTCATGTGTTATGAGGCTGACATCATCCTTGTGTTTCTTTCTTCTTATTTACCAGATTATAATTCTATTGAGAAGTCATTTAATGAGCTAAAGACATGAATACAAAGACATAAGATATTGACAGAGGAGTTTGAGGATGAATTTTCAGCATTTATTCATATGACTATACAGAAATATAAGGCTGAGAACAATGCAGAGGCACATTTTTGAAATAGTCTTATTAATTGTACATAATACTAATAATTATGCTTCATTGTCTCTAATACTTGCAATGCTTTCACCTCACTGTTCAGAAAACCTTCTGTGACTGCTGCTTGTTTTCTTTTCTTCTGATATGGGTGTAGGGCTTTCTTCAGCTGTTGTTCAAGATTCACTGAAATATTTAAGCTTCTTTACATCTGCTCAGTAGTTAATTGTATACTCTGTGCATCATACATCTCTTTCAAAAGAGTATCACAAACACTCATTAACTGTTCTTTCAAAGAGGGATTTTTTCATGTAAATCAAGTAAAGAACTTCTTTAGCCACATGTCTGAGTCTGTATTTGTGTTGATTGAACTGCTGAAAAGTGATGCAGATGTAGTTGACAAAGGTGTAACAGAACGTGTTCTGTGCAAAGCCTGTGAAGAAGAAGAAGAAAAAGAAGAAGAAGAAGAAGAAGAAGAAGACTGTGAAGCCTGTGAAGAAGAAGAAGAAGAACGCTGTAATGCTGCAATTAATGAAGTTAAAAGACCTAAAATAGCCTCAAGATCACTAAAAGAGTGTGAGAGAGTAGAGGTTAATGATAGTGTCAGTGAGAATGTGATGTAAATTTGTATAGAACTAGGTGAAGTCATCAAAGACATAGATAAAGGTGAAGATAATGTAATTATAAAGAGTGTAGAGGTTATAGAGATTCTTTTCTTTGACTGACTGACTGATATTGTCTTCAGACTGAGAAATGAGGTGTGTACTGTTACTTTGCCATTAAATATGACCTTTAATCACATACTAATGACAGCAAAGTTGAGAACTTCATGAATGCTATTGTGAGGCAGACAGTAGTGGTCATGATTGAGGCATGTCTTGTTATCACATTGATAATGACTGACAATGACATGTGATAAATAACTCATGTCTTTCAAAGCAATTGCACATTGATCAGCATTCTCTTCATGCTTTACTGTAGCTGTTCTCTGATATTTGTTAGTAGAAACATTAAAGAACAACAGAGAATAAAGACAGAGACATACTTAACACTTAGGTTTGTTCTTTTTCTTCTTCTCTTTCTTCTTCTTCTTCTTCTTCTCAGTAGTATAGTCTGCAATTGACTTTCAACCTCAATTGACTTTAATAGTGACTGTTATTTCTTTCTTCTTTAAATTGTCTCATAATTTAATATGATTCTTCACCCTAGTTCAGTTACTTGCATTTCTCAAAGTCACAAGGATTTTAAGGTTCTTTCTTGAGCTTTGACAATTGATTGTTGCTTTAACAAAATGTCTATGATAGAAATAACCTCTATCATCACAAAATTTCTTAATTGCTGATGTTTGTTGAAGGTCTCAAATTCTTCACATAAAGCTCTTTATTTCTTCATTTAATTGATAGACCTTTGAGTTCTTCTTCACTGTCTTCTTATTTAGCTTTACTGTATAAATGTAAGGTTTCACACCTATTCATCTCAGATAGGTGTCAGAACAGGTTTATGACAGTGTGAGGTATGACAATGCACAGGCTATTCAATGATAGAGTGAGACCATATATCTTAATTGATGTCAAGACTAACTCTGAAGAGTCTTCATGTGCAAAGAAGCTCTTTTTATATGAGTTCTTGCTTAGCATGCTTAGTAACATGAATTATGTTTGTATTCACTCTGACAATTGCCTTCTCTCTTGAGCGCAGATTCTTCAGTGCCTTTATAGAGCTGAGGTATCACAAGGCCATCATCACATTATGCTCATAAGAGTGAATTCCTGTTGTTGTGTCATGTTTGTGTGAGTGAATTCTTATTGTTTGTTTTGATTAAGCTCATTCAGAATTAGTGTGCTTGTTGTGCTGACACTGCTATTCACTGTCAAAGAGCACGCACTTTCTTTCAACTTCTCTTTTACATGACATCAACATCAACTGCCTCACTGTTACTATCTCATCACATTGTTTCTGCTTTGAAAGGCATATCACAACGCCTATCAAAGTCAGACCTCTATCATGGCTTCTGTGAGTTTCATACGCATCTTTTGTGTGCAGTACTGACACTGGCTTCAGAGTTGTTCTCATGATGATGCTCATGACTGTGAGAAATGTGCTGCTTCATCTAGTGTGTCTGTCACTTCAGCAAAATGTGCTTGTGTTGCCTCTGCTGCATCATTGTCTTTGTTGTCTGAAGAAGTTGACTCTTCACATACTTCTGCTGACTTTATATTCTTCTCTGTCACTGCAACACTGTTGACCTCTTGTTCTTATGATTCTCTGATTGTGCTCATTTGTTTCTGCTGTCTTCAATGCAGCAAAGTCATTGTTGCCCTGTCTGACCACAAATGTGAAGTGATGAAGAATGTTTAATGCAGCCAGTGTTTCAAGAACTGTAAGACCTGCAACAGTGTATGTAAGACGCTGGCAAAACACCGTGTTTGACTAACAGTTTTACTAGATTCTGACTGAGTTCAATGCTCAAGTCAACAAATTATTCATTGCTGCCACCATCATATCTGAGAAGAAGAACATGAGCAAAGAGCTGATTCAGCAGCAGACAAGCTATATCAAAGTGATTGAGGCTCACTTGCATGTTGCAGACCGTCATGGTCTCAGAAAGAAACCAACATCAATGATAAAGATAAGGCTTCTGCAGCTTGAGAAGTCACATCATCAAACCTGTCTTTTTGAAGACATGCTTGATTCATATTGTGCTGTGGTATGCTGTCACTTTTCACTCATCATACATGCTCTTACTGACGTTTTTCAGAACAATCTTTCTGCTTTAAAGCACATTGTCATCACACCTGCTGAGTCTGTAAAGAGAAAAGATGACAATGAATCAGTCTCATTGTAGAAGGGGCTTCACTTGCGCTTTTCTTTGATTTAGTTGATGATTACCCTCTTGAGTTTCTAGTGTACTTTTAGGTGCAATTGCTCTATGAGCTGAATACAGCTTCTTGTCTTTGCCTTTGCAGTGTTTTATCTTTGATGTCTTTTCTTTACTCTGACATCATACATTTCATGTAACTCTGATGTGTCATCAAGGTCTTGTTCAGAGATTCACTGATCATACTCTGAAGAATAGCCTATTCATTTAACCTTATATCACAGCTCATCTTTTCTGCGTTGCTTCTTTAGAATTTCCTCAACTTTATATTCTTCTTTCTCATTAATCAGTTTTGAAGGGGGTAACACCTGCATTATTTCATCATTTAGATGTTGATTGTACAGTTCAAGGTATGAGACATGAAAAACATTATGAATTCAGTAGTGAGTAGGTAGATATAGGCAATACGCTTGCTTTTTAACAATATCTTGTATGTGAAATGATTCAGCAAACTTATGTGAGAGTTTCTTATTTGAGCGTTTCTGACTCAGGTTTTTCATTGAGAACAGAACTAAATTGTTCTTGTTGTATGTCTTAAACTTGTGTCTCTGATTGTAAGCTTTGACTTGTGATGCTACAGTGCTTTCTCATTGCTTTAATAGCTTTTTATGAGCTTTGTGTAGTTGCTTGACTCTGTTCTTAGCTGCAAGCACCTCTTCTTCTCAGATGTTGTTCTCAACATTGTAATGAATGAAAGAATTATACCCTGTCATTGTGTAGAAGAAACTACACCCTAGTGTAGACTGCTTTGTGTTTATATATGCAAATTTCGCAAGAGAAAGAAGCTTGACTCAATTGCTTTGCTCTTCATTGCAATAGCATTGAAGATAGTGTTTCAAGGTTTGATTTTGACATTTGTTTTGTCTGTTCATCTGTGGGTGAAAGGTGATGCTAAGTCGGCGCTTAATCTTTGTCTGATAGCATACTTTTGATCAGTAGCTGCTTGTGAAGATTGAACCTCTATCAGACACTATCTCTTTGAGAGTTTCATAGCAACATACTATCTTCTCAAAGAATACATCAACTAGTTGCATAGTGATGAGTGTCTTACTGATAGAAATGTATCAAGCCATCTTGATGTAGCGATCTACTATCATCAGAATCACATCATAAACACTATTACTGTGCTTGCTTAAAGGCAAGCCAGTAATTATGTTCATGATTACCTTCTCTCAAAGACTATTTGAATGGGGTAGCACCTGCATTTTGTCATATGAGTGATGTTTAAACATCTTCACCCTCTGACATATGTCACATGAGAAGACATACTTCTTGACATCTTTGACTAATTCTGACCAGTAATATTTGCATGACACTAATTCTAGTGTCTGCTCAATACTGAAGTGTTCTGTCAACTTATCATCATGATGATGCTTCAGTAGTTCTGTTTGAACTGATGCTTCAGAGGGTGTATATAATCTCTTCTCATATCAAAGCAATTCAGTCATATTGAACGCTCATCTCAGGCCTTCAGCGTTTTGACTTTGCTTACCCTTTGCTATTGTCACTTTTTGCGCTTGAACAAAGAAATTATTCATTTGCAAAGAATGTACTAACAATAGGAAGAATTTGCTACTGTCATCATATACTGTTTTGTGACTAGTCAATTCTGAGGCTAGTGCATGTGAAACAAGTTGTCTGCAGTCAGCAGTTTCAGCAGCAGGGTTAAGTGACCTCACTATGCTGCATTCACAACAGACTGACGGTTGACTGTCTTTTAGTCCTCTCAGTATATGTCAACTGAGTTGAGGTTCTTTAAACCTCATGTCAATTCACTCTTCACAAGCTTGACAAACTGTCTCAAGACAACTGATAATTGCTGAGAACTTAAGCATAGTTGCAGACATAGCTGCTAACTTCCTTTGTAATGTTGACAAGAGTTTATCAATGTTTTCACTGATGGCCTTAATATAGTTTAAGCGCCTTGACAACACATCTGCAGGGTTTGTCTTGCTCAGTCTGTGCTTAATCACAAAATTAAAGGCAGCAAGCCTTACTGCTCATTGTGTCTGTTGTTCATTCAACATTTTAACGTTCATGAACTCACATAGATTATTGTGATCTGTCAGAACTTTCACTGAGTGAGTACTTCTCTCAAGATAGTGATGTCACTGCTTGAATGCCTCAACAATGACTAAAAGCTCAAGATCATGTGTCTCATAACTTTCTTCTGCTGAGAACAGCTTTTGCAACCAGTAAGTAACAGGGTGTCACTGTTCTGATGTCTGCAACTGAGAGTAAATTCTCATCACTGTGTGTTCAGAAGCATCAGTCTTCATTTGATTCTTGAGCTCTGAATCAAAGTGAATAAGAATGAGCACTGTCATAAAGACTTTCTTGAGATAGACAAATGTCTTTGCAGCATCTTTCAGCCACTCAAAGGGCTCTGTCTTCTTCTCATTCTTACTGCCTTTCAATAGACCTGTAAGTGAGCTTATAATTTGCAAATAGGCTTTAATAAAGTGTCTATAGAAGTTGACAAACCCTAAAAAGACTTGTACTTTCTGAAAGATCTTGAGAGTCAACCAGGTTTTAATAGTGTCAATTTGTTGCAGATTCATCATCACACTGATGATTGACACTATAAATCTCAGAAACTCTACAGTGTCAGTAGAGAAAACACATTTTCTCAAGTTGACAAACAGCTTGTAGCATTGTAACTGCTCAAGTATTTCACATACATGGTGTTTGTGTTCTTCTTCTGATTGTGAGTATATAAGAATGTTGTTCAAATACACAACACAAATAAAGTTCATATTCTCTGCAAGTGCTCAATTGATATAGGCTTGAAAGGTTGCAGGTGCATTAGCTAGCTCAAATGACATAATCAGGTATTCAAAGTGATCATAGTGCGTGCAAAACACTGTCTTTCACTCATTGTTGACACATATGCAAATACAATGATAAACATCTTTAAGATTCAACTTGATGAAGATCTTAGCACCACTTAGTCAGTTTAAGGTTTTGTTAATCAACAGCAATGAGTGGTAATTCTTCACAGTGATATTGTTTAACTTATGATAGTTGACACACAGTCATAAGCTATTGTCTTTCTTTGAGGTGAATAACACTGACGCCTCTGCTGAACTAACAGAATGCTGAATTCAACCCTTCACTAAGACATCATTTAAATAGCTTTGTAGAACTTGAAGTTTCTTGTCTGACAAATTGTATAGAGAGCTGTGTGAGAAATCCTTCTCATTATTGTCAATGACATGATTGTGCTTCTTGTGTGCAGAAAGACATTCTGCTTCAGACTTTGAGAAAACATCAGCATAGTCAGCATATGTCTGAGGTATAGATGACACTGTAGTGGTGCCTTACAGGCGTATCGTCAGCAATTTGAGTACAGCTCAGAGAAAAGCACAGGTTACTGACTTCTCAGCTGTCTCTTTAAATTTGTTCAGATCTTTCAGGCTCAACATCTGCAAATTGATGCTGAAGCATCAGCTGCACAACTCACAGTCAATATGAACTTATTTCTTTTTTAGAGCTGATAGGCTCATTATCAGGTCAGGTTCATTCTTTTTCAAGGCATAAAAGACATGTTCACAGTTGTGTTTCTGATTTCAGCTGTCTTTTAGTTGATACTTCATCAGATATGCCTTATAGCAATAAATGAAGTGACCGCTCAGAAGAAGAAAGTGTGATATCTTCACATTCAATTTAATCATCTCATTTGCAACAGTGAAACACTGGCTAATCACATTGAATTCAGCATCAATATTCAGAAGAAAGATGCACAGTGCTTAATCAGTCTTTATGACAACAGTTTCTTCAGCTATAATGCTGAGCATGATCTTTACTTTTGTTCTTCATTGCATCAGCTTTGAGATCTTGACATGACGTTTTCTTTTTTTGATGAAGCCACTGAGAATATGTGAATCTTATTTGAGTTGTTCATTGACTTTGTGCAATCACTTGAGTAATGGTCTTTTTCTTGACAGCAATAACAGGTTACATTCAGTCTTGCTCTTGAGTGAAAGAAAGATGAACTTGATGTCACACTGATGTTACCTCATTGTCTCAATGATGTCTGCTCAGATAGTCTTTGATCAATAAAAGAAAATGCTCAACTCAAAGTATTTCTTGAACAAGAATCATCAAAAGTCTTCTTCAGCTTCATAGCATCAGATGTGTGAAGATTGCTCTTCAGCTGTGCAGTCAGGGCTATTAAGCTGTTTTGCTTGTTCAAAAGATCTTGATAATTTAACAAGATCTTTTTAATTTCTGATCACAGCTTTGTGAAGAAATGCATTATCAGCTGTTTCTCATTGTACAATGTCAACTGCACTTTTAGGGTGCTGAGGTAGGCTGCAAAAGCGTGCACACTTTGACTCAACTTCTGTACAGCCTTGATGTATGTCTGCACATTATGCAACTGACAATTCACTGAGTCTTCAACAAGATTGAGAAGGTAGTTGATGAAGTACTCTCATGAGATATTCTCAAGAGGGACAGTTTTCTGATGTCAGTATCATGCATTTTGTGGTTCTCTCATCAAAAACTGCATGATGTATAGAATCTTTACTTTGTCCTTAAGAAAGTTTTTGAGCATCAGGCAAAATGCTGTCTCTGTGCTGCATACAAAGTTGAGATGCTTCTGTATCGTCTTTTCAGTATAAGTGTTTAAATGCTTTAAGTGAATGTTTCTCTTCAACATCATTGTGCTGAGGTAGTTCTCTGCAGGCCACTTGATGAAGGCTATGAATTGAGTGTGCTTTAATATAGAAAAGGTATAATCAGTCTTTGAGTCAGAAGAGTCATCAACAAGCGGCTTGTCAGCATCTTAACTTTGCAGCACTTGAATCTTTCTCTGAACAGATGCAAGATGACATTTCTTTAGAAGCAGATTTCTTTTCTTTTCTGTCTGTTTTAACTCATTGTTTAAATCTTGTATCATAGATGTGAAATCATTGATCTCATGTTGCATTGTTTGCAATAAATCAGCTGAAGATGAATTTTCTTTAAGAAGGTCATCAGATTCTGCACAACTTCAAGTTTAATGAGATGAACTTGATATGTGACTGTCACTTTGATGACATTGACTTCTTGTCTGCATATTGTCACACAACAAACTGTCAATCAAAAGAGGTTTGAGAGTTAGAATTGTAAGGTTTCACACCTATTCATCTCAGATAAGTGTCAGAACAGGTTTATGACAGTGTGAGGTATGACAATGCACAGGCTATTCAATGATAGAGTGAGATCATATATCTTAATTGATGTCAAGACTAACTCTGAAAAGTCTTCATGTGCAAAGAAGCTCTTCTTATATGAGTTCTCACTTAGCATGCTTAGTAACATGAATTATGTTCATATTCACTCTGACAATAGAACACAGTATATTGTGAGAATGACAACAAGTTCTTATCAACAGTGATATTGTTCTTGAGAATGATAGAATCATTGTTGTCAACAAGGTTGAGAATAAAAATAAAAGATATGAATAAGACTTAAATAGGCTGTGAAGTGGCTTTCTTTTTTCATTTTGAATGTCTTCTTCTTTGTAGAAGAAGACTTCACAGAGGCCTTTTGTTTCACCATAACAACAGCAACAGTGACAGTGACGACAAGGGCAACAGTGACATTGAATTGATGGGTGGTGGGTGGAGGAAAGGTTTTTGGCAGGTTTTACATATATTTTGTTACGAAATTTCGCCAAATGGCCTTTGACACCTACTTTCTAGAAACCGCTGTACATAATCTGCTTACTAATCTTCAAGTTCTTTGTCACAGAGATTGACGCATTCGACACCGGGGAAACCCCACAATGAGTGTGATTTGATTTTTTTTTTCAAAGGCTTTATATATTGATTTAAGACCACTGTTACGTATAGCAGAGCCGCCCTTGGTGGTCTAGTTGGTTATGGCACCCGGCTGTAAAGGTCTTCTTGTTCTGAGTTGACCGGGTTGTCGGCGGTTCGAGTTAGTATTACGAAAAAAATCCTTGAGTGAAGTTAACTTCACTAATACCGGAATTCAGTTCCGCCCCAAGGGAAATTTATCTTTTTGTCTTTTTGGAAACCCTCAGCAACGGTATTATACTTTTACTCAAGCCCTGTATGTGAAGAACTTTTCTTTTCTGTGGGCAAACCCACACAATGGATTCACCGCGACGATGCCGCGGAAGCCCACGTCAAAGCTATCCAGCGCTCTTCCGTGATAGCAGGTATGCCTCACCCGGTCTTCGATCTAGGCGCCAAACCAGAGAGACTAGTCTGGGTGATGAATGAATCGGCAAGGAATTTTGGATATACAGGCAGGATAGAGTTCAGGGACCCAAATGATGACCTGGAAGAAGTGGAAGCAACGAGCGTTCGTCTGGACTGCACAAGAGCTAACACCCTAACAACCTAATACACTCCCTCCACATCCACAGCCTTCCTCCCATCGTCTTCCTTTTTCACATTTGTGAATCTGAGGCTTGTCTTGGTATGGCTGCATGGGTCAAGGTTCTGAGCTTGACTGTTTGCTGAAGGGTCTGAGAAGGAGATGCCATACGCCAAGCACATCTTGGAGGCGGATGTGGGTGGATACAGCGTATGTCGCAGCGACAGAGCAGCGAGTGAAACGCCACTTGGATACCGACGTCTTGCAGCGGCGGGAGGTGGAGGTGGAAGTGTAGCGCGCTCCTCCGAAGGGTACGAATATTGGGTACTTGAGAAGTTGGGTGTGCTTGTAGTTGATGGGTTGGGACAAACTCTGGAGGGCTTTCGTCGAGCAAGGTGCTGGCATGGTTTGTGTTCAGGGTACTACGGATGATGAGGTGGAGTTTTAGGGCTAGGGCATTTGGAGATTCGGAATTGGAGGTATCTGGATAGATAGGCGCTCAAAAGACGTTTTCGGTCGTTTGCGTAGAGGGTGAAGGGAAAGTATGGGGTAAGCTGAGGTGCTGATAGCGAGGTATAGATGGGGAAAGAGGTAGTAGGGTAGTTCTGCGTAAGATCACGTACTGGCTTTCATGTGCGAGAGAGATAGTACAGAGAGGGGCCTGTGGTAAAAAGACGGCTCTCTTTCAAGGATTCGTAGAGACCATCCGTAGATCATTTTGTGTCCGCGGACTAGAAACAGACCTGGCTCCGACATAAATCCGAGTCCAGTCCAATGTCACACTTAAGCCACCGACAACAATCGCTGTGTTATAATTGCATCGTAAGTATATCAGTCATCCCTTATCACACTCGTTATAGCTCCAGAGAACACACAACATATACATTGTTCTTGTCGTTGTCTCAACTTCTCCTGCAGACGGGGTAGTTCACGTTCAGCTATCGCCGTCACAATCTCAGGCAGCTGTAGTAACTAGCAGTAGCAGGACGTGCTGGTGCGAGCATTGATTGCAGAGGCGTCAACAGCAGCGGCTGTGGCCACGGAGAGGCTGGACGCGAGGAGAAGAAGAGAACGCATGTTTGATTTGCTTTGCTGGAGGTCTTCGAGTAGGCTTGGGGAATAGATCTTTTAGTGCACTCGAGTGTCAAGGAAACCTCCCAGAAACCATGGCTATCAAATAGCGCAGAAAAGAGCCTCCTTGATTCATTTAGGGTCGGGTCTTCTGTCCTTGTGTCACACTGTCGTTGTTCATCATCACCAACTCATGGCTGCGCCTTCGCTATCCCAACAGCGGGCCTTCCCGGTTGAGAAGCGCTTAGACAGCAATTCGAATGCAGGTAAGTCGAGGATGAGGACGTTGTGCAACAGATTTTCCCGAACACTCGCTACCCAATAACCTTGGACGAGTTAGTCCGAGGATCCCTCTAAGGCATGAACACTTGACAAGATCTGTATAACGAGACCGAATCTTCAATATCGACGTCCGTGAAACGTACCCAATGCTTTCAGGAGGCTGTCATAGGGTTACTTTAGCAACTCTTGCATTGGCTTGTTAATCTACCAACGGAGACCACCCAGGCCATATGATACTATCCGGGGCGCCCAGTACGTATACAAAATAGTACAGAAAGTGCCAGCAGCAGAGTGAGCGGTCAAGGCTCGTAGAATCCATTTCCATAACGTAAGGGTGGAAGCGATAGAATCGAGGTAGATGTAGACTCTATCGGGGAAATATGTGGGGTTCGTTGATCCTCGAGGATTAGAGAACGTGATAATTCGTTTGGTGAAGCTTGCTGAGAGAGTTTATTCGGAGTATGAACTCCGAATGACGGAAAGTGTTGCTGGCCCCACGACTCAGTCACCATCCCAATCGGTATGTTCGGCACTCTTGTTGATGGGCACTAGACGCCTTCTTCACCGTAAGTCTTGGACCGGGCCATTGAAGCCCAGGATTCTTTGACGATGCAGCAAATGAAGGTTGCGTGAATCTTCCTTCGAAAGTTGCCCTAAGATTGCCACTCAAGCACAGTGTCACAAACAACCACTAGCACGTGTGCGAGTGGGAGTCGCATCGAACTTTCGCTCTATCACTCTACTTCTCAGGCGCATCTGGTAACCTTTCGATGACATATTTGCCTCTTGCCACGCTCATGATAGGAACTCCTGGAATCTTCCTGATCCGCCTCTTCAAATCTCGATCGTTTGTCGCAACAATGTATATTTTGTGTTTCATAACTCTGTCCACTATACAATCGTCCGCATATACCCCTTTGTGATCACACTTCAGCCTCTCCCACCGTTCGTCTCTTGCAATACGTAGTGCTATGCGGTATTTCTGGCCCAATTTTTCCAGCTCTGCATGCACGCAGTCGGTGATAATGGGTATGCATTTAGCGTAGAGACAATCCATCATCGTGGAGAGGAGCTCAAGCTTGTGTTGGACGGTGTGTGAGAGAAAGTTGGTGTCTACCAGAATGGAGTACGGCGGAACGAGGGCAGTGTTGTATTGGAAGAACAGCGAGGACGAGACTTGGGGTCTGACCATATAGACAGTCAGCATTGAAGTAAACGATGGCAAGAAAGTGCATCGTACATTTCTCTCACGATCTCATCGCCTTTGGCTTTCCGCTTTCCTTCCAGCTCGCCTTTGTCTTGGTTCTTCTTCCTGAAAGTAGAATGAGTCATCCTGTAGCTTACACCCTAGTAGAAGATCCAGCTCCGTACAATCGACTGTCGCGTTGACCAATGATTCTCTTAACCTATCCTTGAGATGAGCTTCGAGCGCTGTTATTGATAAGGGCGGCTGCGAACGAGCTTACCTGGGCAAACTTCCTTGTCCTCTTTTGCACTCCCATCTTAGCTACTGAGCTTTACAATATCACCTAGAAGCACGAAAGCTCCGAGAGTGATGTATGTCGAAAGGGTTGTAGCCTTGATATTGGATTTCGAAGTGATTTCGTGAATTGTCGCTCAGTCAACTATTTTTAGTGCTGGCCAATCACAAGCGTCGCTCTTGTCTTAGACCAGGAACGAAAACACTCGAGACCGTACTCTGATGCGATGCACAGCCTTGTCTCCGTCTTAATATGTTCCACATTCTTTGGAGACGTTACGGTATCATTCATTGAACCATCGCAAGACTATCACATTCTTTTCTTCGCCATCAAGAAAGCTCTCACAGACAAGAGTTTAGATAAGGGGTCAAGCTTTAGAACCAGCGAGACCAACTTCTGCACATCTACTACAACGCGCAGCAGAAGGGCTTCCATACCGATGAGAGAGGAAGCGCGCTCTAGCTCTTCACCTCTCTCGTACTGAAGGCCCCGTGCTCAAATCCGAACGGCCACAATACGAACAAATCTTCAGCCTGACCCTTCCTTGAGCGACCGACGAGATGCGGTCATCGCAGAGGCCCTTAGTTACATCGCTGATGATCTGTTCCTTTCTTCTACTCGGCTTCTTTGTATCGACAGCAATCGCACAGGGTAACCTCCCACAACTCACGGGATCGACGAATAATGCGATACCTACAGCGTCGAGCCCAGCTGCGACATCATCTGGCTCTTCAGCATCCACTTCGAACTCGCCATCCACGTCCGATCAGACTACCGCGTCCCGTTCAGCTGTGAGCAGTGACTCTTCAAGTCCGGCCAGCAGCAGTCCTACACAATCAGCATCCTCGAAGCAGTCACCACCGCCTAGTCTCTCATCCGGCGGCTCTCCAGCATCGACAGAGACAGGTGGTCTTCCCAGTGGGTTGCCAGCATTACCAGGAGGTTTTAATTACCCAGCACCCACAGTGCCACCAACACAGAATGCGCCCTTCATGCAGAAGTCCAACCTTCCCGAAGGTACAGTCTTCATCTGCGTGGGCGCTGGTCTCGCCTTCCTTGGTCTTGCCGTTCTCGCATGGCGTGGTCTCGTAGCTTGGTCCCTCCATCGCTCGGTGAAACGTGCAGCTATGCAACAGCACTACGGCGAGACGAAGTCCATGCTGCGTCACCCTGGTGCTGGGTTTTACTCTCATGGGCCCGGCTCAACTCTCTCTCTCGAACAGCTTGGTGCAAGCGGGCGTACCGGTACAAATAGATCGAAGAGCCATGCCTCGAAAGGCAACCTGTTCTTTTCACCTACAGCAGGCGCGGGAATGCATACCCCGGGGAACAGAGGATCGTCATATTTGCCGGCTGGATATTACGCGGCCGGTAACTCTGCTCCTGGAGGTGGGTCAGGCATGACTCACGTTGGCGGCGGACCGAGTTCCCTCTCGAATCTTGGCCCTCAATCCCATGGCTATTCGCGCGCAAGATCCTTAGGACCAAGCCCACCTGGTTCCCCTGCGCTTCCACCAAGCAGAGGTGCAGATGTTGGGTATCGACGAGCCTCGAATGTAGGACTGTCTACACATCCTTCTACAAGTACGCTGAATTTGTCGGCGCCACCACAAGGCAGAGCGCCCAGTGCATACTTGGAGGATCTTTTCGCAAATTATCCCCCAGTGCCTACAGGAAGGCCAAGTACGGATCGAAGACTCTAAGGTAGAGAAAGGAGGCTGGGAGGATTGTATTCAGTGGGGCTAATTTTCTGTATAAACTTGTCTTCTCGGATTATGGGCTGGGTTATGGCGTTCTACTCTTCTTTGGCGGCCATCGAAACGTTCAAGTCAACTTCTATGCTTGTGACCACCCCATTCTACTTCCTTGTCAATATAAGGAAGAATAAAGCACTACTTCGAGTACTTCCAAGCTGCACTCCCCGAACTGACATGAGGTACACAGAACCTATAGGGCGCCTTCCTACGCCAACACCTCAGCATAGTGGAGACTTGCACGAAATACGCCCGTAGGGTGTCGAGGCATGGGAGCGGAATATCAGACCGAGAGCGCCAGAAGTCCCATTCACGAGTTCCCAAGGAAATTTCGTGCCCCATAGATATCCACTGTCGAGCGGTCAAAGCATCTAAGGCGCCCACGGACCTCAATTCCACATCGGTCATCTTCCGGTATGCATTGATTCCAACAAGATTGCCCCCGTTGACACCAGCTCCACTGTACAGATTACAAGCATGTCATGGATACTTCTGGTATATTATTTGGACGAAATCGCCGTTCAGGGAGGGCTGCGGGTATGTTCCCCGGCCTGGTCGCTGCTGCCGGCAAAGAGCGGTGGTCTGCAGGGGAGCCAGCTAATGAGTCGGTGATGATCGGAGTTGCCCTAAGCAGCCCGCGGCGGCACTGCCTGCTGAAGCTTGCTCTGATACAGTGCTAACCTTGTCTACGATGAGAAAATACATCGTGCAGCAGCTACTTCATATGTCGCAATATCATCTATTATCTAGTCAAATGGTTACAAGCATGTAATAATATAGCGGCTTGGTCCTCAATGTGGACTCTCTAGACAGAAGTCTCCATTACCTAACCCTTACTGATGTCCAGACCAGTCTACTTGTATTGTCGATCTCATATTTAGAATCAATCCTAGAACCCTTCATAGACTGCGTAATATTAGCTTACAAGTGCCCTTTATTGAGCCGTTCTTGCACAGAGACAAGTCAACGTCTTCAGGCCGATGTCATATCCGGTAGCTTATCATGCTGCTTCTGTATGGAGCGGACGCATACTTTCCTCCGCAAGCGGAATCTTGGTGCTTGGCTCCGCGTCCTTTCCCAGACTCTCAGCTGTGAAACCCCAGCGAGACTCAATGGAATCAGACGCAATAATTAATATCCGACAGCCAAAGGATTCGCTACATACCCAGCTGGGCGGGTGGGTCGGCGCGGCGGCCTTGTAGCCTTGTGCAACTGGGGATGAAGTGCTGACCTCACCCAACCTCAAAAGATGCTCCTAGTCTCAATCTATCACCTTCCTTTTCGAACTAACTCTTCATATCTTATGGGCATTTTCTGTTCTGACATGATAGAGATCGAGCTCCGAACTTTGGAAAGAAATAGCGGAGCCCGTCCCCCTGTGATCGAACATCAGCAGGCTTGAAAACACGTTAAAAGTATCCAGCGATAGAGCCTTTGAGTTATGGCAGTATCCTTTGGCTTCTCGGTCAGCGACTTCATCGCTGGTATTATTCTCCTCAAGAACTCTATAGAGGCCATTCGGAATAAAAAGGGTGCCCGTGCCGACTATCAAGGTCTAATCACCGAGCTTAGCAGTCTCCAGGCAGGCCTTACTGCCATCGAGGGCCTGCAGTTGGGCACCACAAGGCCTACCAATTATACGGCAATCGAAGAGGCTGTTACAGGATGCCAACGTTGTGTTGATGACTTCCTTCGGCGGATAGCGAAGTACCAACCGTCGCTCAGTGGCGGAGGAAACTCATCGGGATGGAAGGCCAAGGCGCGTCAGATACAGTGGGCTTTATGTAAGAAGGATGATGTGGCAAGCTTTCGGACGCAGTTAGAACGGCATTCCTCTTCCATCAATATGCTGTTTCTCACATTTCAGATGTAGGTGACTTCTCATTCTTCATGTACCCGAGATCTTAGTGATCTAGTATTCCGTATTGATTATTCCCTCTACCAGCTATCATGCTTCAATGAGTTGGTTAGCTGACGTATAGTTTCTAGGAGCAAGATATTTGAACAATCCAACAAGCAAAATGCGTGCCAGCAGACTCTTCAGGCTATCCAGAGTGCTACTGTCAGCGCAGAACAGGGACTGCACACCAAGAATCTGCTAAATGGATCGAATCTCCAGCAGACACCGTTTCTCCAGTATCTTATGCATAGTCACCAGCAGCTAGTACATGATATTCATCAATTGCGGGACTTGTTGAGAGTTCAGACAGAGATGCCCCCACAAGTCAAACTTCAAAGACCGGTCATACTGCTCGATGCATGCGGCAAGCTGGCGCCCTTTCATCTTGAATTCGTCACGTCTGAGGAAGCATTCTTAACAGTCCTGAAGATACGATTTAGACAAGCAGGGGTTAGGCCTGGCGGCGTCCAGAAACTCGAACGGTCTGAGTATGTCCTCCGTGGTAGGAAAAGGATGGTTAGTCGCACAAGACCATGGGAGCAGAGATTCCAGCCTGGGCAGAAGTACGATATGAGGATGACTTTTAGGTGAAATGTCCCCCAGAGCACATGTCCTAGCTGCCAGACCGAGACTGCCAGACTCGACTGGGATTCTTCAAGGGCCCGAGGGAGATTATGACGCATCTCCGCCCGGAGATGTCGAGGAAGACCTTCTGACCGATTTCCAGCGGTTACGGATCATCAGTTCCGGAATTGCTTCCTCGGAGCAGAGCGCTCTGTGTTGCATATGCGAAGTGGATGTCAGCAACTCCTCGAACGCTCTCATTTGCTGCGCCGACTGCAACGGACTCGCTCATCAGCGTTGTTACGGTGTCCCAACAAAACCCAACGGCTTATGGTATTGTCAAAAATGTCAGCAGCTTCCAACACGAACACCCAATCCTAGCGGAGCATTCAAGCAGATGAGCTCAGGTAGATGGACACATCTTCTCTGCGCTTTAGCTGTCCCCAAAGCTTCCATTGGCGACCTTAACAAACTGGAGCCCATCAAGCGGCTGAAGAAACTTTCGACAACGATCAATGCCTCGCTGCTACATCTGCGGTCAGAATATTGGTGCATATTTCAAGTGCAGCGGTGAAGGTTGTACTACCCCGTTTCATGCTACTTGTGCTAGGAGAGCTCGAATATACTTCAACCTGAGTTCGACGCATAATGGACAACTAGATTACGCTCGAGGCGCGCCTATTGCTTACTGTGACGACCACACCCCGTTGAAATGGGAAAACAAGGTTGATGTTTCATCGACAAACGCTAGAACACCTTCCAATCACCCAGAGCAAGTGTTATACAGCTCTCCTCTGCATCCTACCCGATTTCATACAGATGGGATCGACCCAGCTCCAACCAACACTGATTCAACTGTCTGCCCTCCCATTTCTTCCTCGGCTCTTGAGGCGCGCCTTGAAAAGAGTAAGACAGGCATTGAGGATAGTCTCACCAACACCCGGCGACTAGAGAGCGACGTGGCTAGAGGGGACCGGCAATGTTCTCTAGTTCTGTAGCATCTCCAGCCCGAATGATTGAAAGTGTGATGCCAAAGTTTGTTCGTATGGGATTGGTGTTTGTATGAATGATGCTGGGCGAGGGTGGCAGTGGTGGTAGTGTACGTTCAGCATTATTTATCATGGTGTTCCACATCGCGGCATCTCAAATGGCGGTTTATATGTGTTTCACCATGATTCCGCATTTCAACCATGGACATCAACACGACCAACCACTCAGAAGCTACCTTGCCACTCCCAGTCTCATCTCAGCCAACATACCTCCAAAATACACATTACGCTCTCCCCCCTTTCGCGACGTCCTCATCTTCGCAGCTCTCTGCATCGAAGTTGCGTGTGTGCGTGCGTAGAGTACCACTTCAATCATGATCGAGGTTGCCAGCGCCAAGCTTCATCCAAATAACTTCCACTTCCCCTTATCACCACCCGCTCCCCGGTGAGTGTGAATGTGGTACTAGGTAAGCCAAGGTAACTGTGAATGACTTGAATGATTCTGGATGTTGATGTTGTTATCATAATGGTGGAGGTGCAGAGCGCATCTACACAGAGTGCTGACTAAGCAGCATCATTCCCTGGTGACTAGCACGATGGCTTGACCAAAAAGACTGTAACACTGGCGATAATGCTGTAACAGAAATCGAGAATGGTTTAAGGTGTTCAGATCATTCATTTATCAAACAGCATGGTGCTGAATTCTCTGCATGAAGACAATGTTATTAATTGATTTTTTGACACTACATTTACAGACACAACATACGTATGGCACAGATCGGGTGCTTTCAGCTCTGACTTGACCCCGTCATGCCTGATACTTCATCTCATAGCGTATCTTTTGAACTTGGTCGAGTCATATCACCTGTCCGATCAGGCACTGAAGCTGAAGCGCAAGACGTTGATAATGAAAGGTCGGGATCCAATCGGCGAGATGGCCATGAATACTTTCTGCCGAGAGTGGATGGCGGGAAGGATGCTTGGTTGTTTCTGTGTGGGTGCTTCACTATAGAGGCGCTTATTTGGGGTGAGTTTGATGGTCACTGACTTGGAGGTATAAAGCATTGCTCTATCTCTATTCGAAACTTCACATCTCATCTCCGGCATCTTGTGATCTGTCATTAGAATCTCTTTGCCGCTTTAGCTTCACTATATCACACTCTAAGTTGTGCTGTCCCTCATCTGACTCCCTAGATCAATTCGTGGCATTTCAATGCTTGCTCATGGTTTATTTTCTTGTCTAAATGCATCCGAACATCACTTAGGTGACTAACGTCATGTCCTAGGTTTCCCATTCTCATACGGTGTCTTTGAGGATTACTATCTCAACAACAAGCTATTCAGCGGAAATGGTACAGAGATTGCCGCCATTGGCACAACAGCAACGGTCAGAGCTGGATTTTTTGGTCGTAGATATTGCAAGCCCTGATAGCTCTCCAGGGGCTCATGTACTTCAGCTGTCCTTTCCTTTTCGGCATTCTTCAACGCTGGCCGCATCTCCGACGTGTCAGCTCAATCACAGGGCTAGCGATCGCCGCGACTTCACTCGTTACTGCGTCCTTCGCCAACGAAGTTTGGCACCTGATTCTCTCGCAGGGGGCGCTTTACGCCATCGGCGGCAGTCTGCTCTACACCCCCGTGATCTTCTACGTTGATGAATGGTTCGTCCGTCGCAAGGGGCTCGCATACGGTGTTATGTGGGCTGGAACCGGCACCGGTGGAGTCATAATCCCGCTGATAATGAATTGGGGCTTGGGAAAGTATGGTTTTAGGATCATGCTGCGAGCTTGGTCCATCGTGATGGTGCGGATGCCTTCATCTTTTGCGTTAGAATGGATCGAACTGACTGTTTGTGTCTATCAGGTAAGTTTGACCGCTCCACTAATCTATTTCGTCAAGCCGAGACTACCCATCTCTCGAACCACCGGCCCGAGGAGAGTAGACTTTGGCTTTTTGAAATCTTCGACTTTCTGGATCCTACAGGGCGGCAATATTCTCGAAAGCTTCGGCTTCTTCATGCCGTCTATCTATCTGCCCTGTAAGCATGTCCTTCCCACCAGCTTAATGAAGACTCGTAATGCTCACACGTTTTCATTGAGCCTACGCTCGCTCAATAGGCCTCTCTTCTCTAGCAGGTACTCTGACCGTGTCACTCCTAAACTCCGCGTCTGTTGTTGGTACCATAGCCATCGGTGCACTAATAGACCGTCTTCATGTAACCACGGTAACCCTTATCTCGACCATCGGCTCCGCAACCGCTGTCTTCCTCGTCTGGGGCCTTGCAGTCTCTCTGCCCGTTCTGTGCGTCTTCGCCCTGTTGTACGGCATCTTTGCCGGTGGATTCACATCGACGTGGACTGGCTGCGTTCGGGAGATACGAAGGAAGTACCCCAATGCGGAGACGGGTGTGGTCCTTAGCTTCTTGGCTGCGGGGAGGGGCGTTGGATCGGTAACAAGTGGGCCTCTGAGCAATCTGTTGTTGGGGCCCAAGCCGTGGAAGGGAGAGGCGGGTTGGGCGTATGGCACGGGCTATGGACTACTGATCGTGTTCACGGGCGTCACGGCTGTACTGGGGGGCGTGAGCTGGTTGATGAGAAAGCACGTAGAGGAGAGGGCAATGGCGAGTCTGGAACGTTTTATGGGAGACTGATTGTTTGGATGAGCGTCTACCGATACAGCGGGGTGAGGAGCGGGCCGTGGAAGATGCTGGGAAGAACCTTGGCAACTGCATACTCGATCATGATCCAAATGTCACACACGGGTAACTGAAGCTACAGTCATCTACATTGCGGGATTGCAGCCCAAAAATTGCTTCTACTCGGGGCGAAACGAACAGCTTCGTTGGAGGTGGAGTTCGCAAAGGCGGTGCAGCAAACAGCACGTCCATCAACTTCGCGGGAGAACATACGCGGTGCAACCCTTGAAGGACCAACGATATACCGTTGATCATGGAGAATTCTATTCCGGGTATGATCGCATGCATCGTTCGTGGCGTTGCTGCGCTGTAGGTACCCGCCAGAACGGTATTGCAGCACAGCTCACGTGACGCCGAGCAAATCTTCTGCTTGCGTGTCTAGCAGATCCAAGAGCTTGAAAGTTGAGATGGCGGTTCAAGAGGTTGTTCAAGGTATCAAGTTTGTACGAGTCGGAGTCGCGGAAGTGCGTGCACCCCAGTGAGAGTCAGCGACGACGTCAGATACAGCGACGGGCATGTGGCTCGCAAACATATGCCGTTGAGCGAAGAGTCAGGTGCGCGATGGCGGAAAGGGAAAGAAGACGTCAGCTCAACTTCGTTTTGGTAGATGTATTAGGTGCGGTGGGGGAAAGACGCGTGAAGTCCAGCTCGGAGTTTCGCGTAACAGGAATGAAACGAGGTGGGGTGCGTTGATGGCATTCAGCCCTGTGGATGTCGGCGAGGGTGGTGTCGAGGATGATGACTGGACAGGACGGAACCATACTGGAGGTTGCTGCGTTAAGGGACTGGAAATGAGCATGATATGCTGAGTGTTCTGGGAGAATTGTAAAGTGAAATATCCTTGAAGATGGTGGATATTGACATAGGGAAGATAAGCGCAACAGTGTATTCTGAGCGGTTGATAGGAGATTTTCGGATGTGTATCTCCTCGTCTGTGTTCTCCATTACTCCGCTTGTTGCAACTCTTCTAGTAAAAAGCTAGCACTGCTTAGAGTCATGCGACGGAGGGATTTCGTATAAGCCACTCATGTCGATTTGGGGGTATCTTCATCTCGAAGCCTTTAAGGGAAATAGATTGCCCATAGCGGTACGTTGGCAACTGGATCTCCCTAGACATACATACAACCACCAGCACCAAGGGCTTTTGGGGCGTCCTGCCTGGCAAAACTCCCAGCCTTGAACATCGTCAACCAGTCCAGCACGACAGAAGTCGAGAAGGAGATGCTCATCGCACATTGTGCTCGGCCCTGTGCAAAAGCTCAGACCAGAAGAAAAGTCATCGAGCGGCCAGCCGCTCGGGAGCGTAGAATGCAACATTGCGTGAGACGATATGGATCGTGTCTCGTAAGACGAGATCAACCGGACATGTCGCGAAGGTGGAGATGTGGAAGAGAGGCAGAGTCGATGCTACTGAGACCCGCATGTCAACGAGGTTGTATATCCTCAAGGATCATTTTCCAGACACCAGAAATCCGCAATAAATGTGCAAAATCCTTATACTGCCCCCACCAACCAATGCACATTAATTGAGTTCATCATACCCAAAAACGCACAGACGCAACTCTAGAGCCATGGACCGATTTTAAAGTCCCTTCTGTCCGAATCCACCTCTTATCTCCACCTCGGCCGGATGGACAAAGCCATCATCTCAGAGCAAAGCAGTCCACCATCTCCAGAAAATCATCCCCTTCCTTCACCGACATGAGTCCACTACTTCCGACCTGGCCGCAGCCCAGCCACCCTCACCTCCTCAAGGTGACCAAAAGCCCGACAGCCTACGCCTCCGGCGCCGTCTCCCTCGTCGCCCTCCCCCCGGGCGCGCACTTCACGCACATCACGACGGCGACCGCGACGGACCGCAGGACCTACTCGACCGTGCAGACCTCGCGCGACGCCCACGTCGAGCTGAACTGCGACCTGCTCTACTGCAACCACTCGTGCGCGCCGAGCCTGGAGTTCGACATGGCCCGCTTCGAGGTCCGCGTCGCCCGCCACCGCCCCCTCGCCGTCGGCGACCACCTCACCTTCTTCTACCCGAGCACCGAGTGGGAGATGGCGCAGCCGTTCCGCTGCACGTGCGGCGCCCCCGGCGGGAGCTGCAAGGGTTGGATCGCCGGCGCCGCGCGCATGGACGCCGCGTCGTTGCGCGAGTACTGGTTGAACGATCACATCGTCGCTCGCTTGGCCGAGAAGTGATGATCCCTGTCGTCTCGTGCGTGCGACCGAGGGGTACTGTACATGTGTACATGACGGAACCGTTGTGGCCGAGCGAGCCTGTGGCTGTGTGTGTGTGTGTCGAAGGGTGTGGCACAAGTACATATTTCATCTTCGCGTTGGGTTGGAGGAAACTATCTGTTTTGCTAGGCTTCCTGTGTGCACACTGCTTGGAACGTCACGGTAGAGGAGCTAGCTTAGCTTCGAGGTGTGAGTAGGGCTAAATCAAGTACTATACTTTGGTCATTCGGCATACTACGTAAATTTACACAACAGTACCACTTTCACCACCGCAATGCGTGCAGTCAACTCGACAGCACTGATGGCGAGAGCGACGAGGGTTGCGACAGCCTAGGTATAGGGGGTTGCAGGCTGCGTCGTCGTGCATGGCACAATGGGTAGTAGGGCATGATGTGTACGAGTTACAAACTACTCTGCTTGTGGGATGTCATGCGGATGTACCCACTATTGTAGAGATGATGGGGCCGGACATGAATCGTGAGTTGAGGGTTAGTGGGAAGATTTTAGGTGTAAATGAATATAACGGGTGATGCACAATGTTCTTGGGTCTGATGCATACATCTGCTACACTGCCTGTGTGGAGGCGATGAGTTGTGTTTGGATATCCACTGCTTCAGACTGCTTGCTGATGGTTGTGAGTATCTGTGCGTATTCCATACCTACCGAGATCGAGACTAATTAATACAGAGGGCTAATCCAATGACCCGATCAAAGCTTTCCCCATACCCAATACCTTAGTAGACCCCGTTCCGTTTGCGCCGTTACAAGCCAACAAGTCATGATTTCTCCTTACCCCCTTTCGTCAACATCCCCTTGCCCTTCTCCGCCAACCCCTGGACCTTGTCCATTGGCGCCTCCTTCTTCATCTCCTTCTCTCTCGCCGCTTTCTCAACCCGCGCATTCTCTTCCCGAGCCTTCGCGACCTCTTCTTGCGTCAATCGGACAGTGTTCGCCGCGCCGCCTGCCCTCCCATCCAAAGTCAGCCTCTATCGCCTCAGGCAGCTCCGTAGAGACATGGACTCGGCGTCTAAGACGCACCTCTCCCGAAATGACTCTCCCCTTCACTCATCCGTCGTGGGAGGGATTCTACATCCTGCCGCCCGCGCGCGATCGCTGGGTTGGTCGGGTCGTTCTTCGCCATGTTACCCGTTCCCCCGCGGCCGGTCGTGTACATGTATGATTTTATCGTGGGCGTGACAAGGTCTGGCCCTGGCGAGCCGGCGGATTGGCGGCTGATATTACCTGAATGTGGCATCAGTATGACGTCTCCAATTTTTGGGAGTGAGAGGATGGTGAGGGAGAGTACCTGCACCGCCGCGGCCGTAGGACACGCGGGTTGATAGTGTGGGTGAGGGCTGGCCTGCCATGGCGCCTGTTGATTGCGAAGCTTGCTCTATGTCGGGATTCCTAGAAGACAGAGAGGGGTCGAATGGAAAAGTTGTGTCTGACTGTATATAGAGGTTATGAGATGAAGTGAGATTTGAGTTTGCTCTGAACTCTGCTAGAGCAGGATTGAATTTTGTAGCGAGACACTAAGATGTCTCTTAGACGTTGAGATCAATACACCGAGAGACGAGGAGGTTCGAGGTCGAAGTCGAGCTATAAACTAAATAGTGTAGAAAGAATTGTGGAGGTGTGGAATTCCAGTATTGACCAGAGGTCTGAGGGGAAGAGGACAAAGACTCACGAACAGGCAGTTTCAATACCTTAGGGAAAGCTCTGCTGTTATGACTGAATGGCATGTGCGCACATTTGCTTGAGAGATGGCGTCAGTCCCCAAGTACCTCGTAACGGCTGTGGCATTCCATAACGTAACAGAAACTTCACAGTATGCATGGATGATCACGTTGCTGACCTTACTGGCAGTAAACGCTCAAGCTCAGCCTCGACAAAGACTCTGGCCGGACTAGCTCTCCGCACAAGGACGATGATGCCTGAACGTCATGAAAGGTCGCGGGTGTCAGGCTGCTGCACGCCTTCGGATTGACAACGTGTGCGAGGACAGTCAGTCCATTGTGGAAACATCATACCCAGCGACTTGATCATTGGTTCTCCACAACCGTAGGGTATCTATCTAGTCATCCCGCATAGAAGTCAAGTACGAGATGAGGGCTGGACGAGAACGCAAGCACTCGAGGTGGTGCCAGATGATGAGGATCAGTGGAAGCGAAGTCGACGAGCATCGCCGAAGATGGCATTGCAATGCACACCTCATAGTGCCAAGCAGTCCCAATCTGGAGGGTGATCTTGGTTTTGGGGTTACTTCTGCCAATGCAGATAAAGGGCAGGAAGGTTCTACTGCTAGATCAATTTCTACCTTCACTAGCTATCCTAGTATGGAATGATTGCACGCCTCCGTTGCAACCCCAGGTACAGCTTCAGCTTGGGAGCGGGCGTATCACGCTCCTCGACTTGGAATGGTATTCGTTACTATTCTTCTACTACTCTTGTGGTACTGTATATCCTCAAGACACGATTTCCTCGGTCTCTTCGACAATCTCCTCAACAATCTCCTCAACCACCGCATCCTCCTCGCCGTCCGCTCCCTTCTCCGCAGCAGCCTCTTCTTCAGGATCCTCAGGTAAGCCCAGCTCCCTCCTCTCGTCGCGTAGGTCCTCCTGTTCCCTCTCCCTCCAAGCCAGCCACTCGTTGAGCAATCTCTTACGCTGCTCGACAATTGCAGAATTGGCAATATCAACAGCGTACTTATCTTCCTCGTCGAAGTCTTTACTGTATTCGCGAAGGTTCTTACGGATTTGCTTCTGCTCTTCTTTAGACAAGAGAGTTAGCGGCCGAGGGCGCCACAGGAGCTGCTTGAACTTCTCGATGTGCTCTTCGCGGAGCAGCTCGCCTTTGAAGTCGTAGAGATGGTAACCATTCTCCATCTGGACTCTGTGTTAGCCAGTACAAGGCTTGTGCTAAGTAGCCTCCACTTACCGAATGCTTCCACATGCTAGCACTTGTCGCGACATATCGGCCAGTTGGGTCCCAATCAATGTCAGTCACACCGTAGTGGTCGGCAGTATTCATGAGCTGCAAGTTGGCGGTCAGATCTTTATCGCTCTCGGGCTTCTCTCCTTCAAAATCAAGATCCCAAAAGTCGAGATCGAAACTCTGCTGCGAGTGGACCGTAGCAACGACGACAAAGCGCCCCTTTGGTGACCAGTAGATGGCGTTGCTGTTCTTCTTGTCAACTGTCCTGATGTGCTTGAAGTTCCCTACGCCTGCACCCTTGATTTTCTCGGGGCAGAAGAAGGAAACGGATGTCTTTGGCGGTACGGCAGTTGCGACAAGGACTTCCCCAGTCGTGATGAGCACGAACCGGTCGCCCTTTGGCTCCCAGGCAAAATTGATGACCGTGTCTTTGATCGAGTCAACGACTTCAACCGGGACGCCCTTCTCCCTGACCCGGAAAATCTCGAGGTTGGTAGCGAGCGACTTCTTCGACTTTGAATGTCTATCTACTTTCACGCAGACGTAGGCGGCTTGTGATTGCCAGTGCAACTTCGCATCCGATACGTTGAAAAGATTTCTTGTGCGGACTATCTCTTTTGAGGGAATGCTCATCAGGCCTACCTTGGCAGGATTGCTGCCAATCTCAGGCGTCCAGTAGCAAAATAGCTGTTCGTATGTTTTGATGCTATCTCGGTGAGGTTCTGCAGGCGCCCATTCGAAATCCTTTACACCTTCGATCTTGATCGAAGTCTTGTCCAATAGATTCATCTTAGGTAGCTCGTAGACCGAAATTGATTGGCCTTCAAGCATTCTAGCCACATATTTATCATCTTCCGACCATTTGAATGCTGGCCACGCTATCTTCTTCTTGATCGGCTGACCACTTTCGTCCATGGTCGGACCTGGAATATCATGGGTTTGGAATGAGCGAAGCGGCTTGCCGGTAGCAACATCCCAGATAATGTAGTTCTTCCCATCTTCTTCCAGGGTAAAAACAGGATGACCTTCCTCCACCTGGATTGGCTTATACGACCATGTCGTCAGATACTTTTCGCCGGGAGAGAAGTCAGCCATATTGACGAATGGATGAGCGAAACGCTTCTGTCGCTGCCATGAAGAACCTCCCCAAAGCTGTACACCTTGCGCATGCATTGATGTAAGATAGGTGCCCATTGGCGACCATTGCACGAACGACTCAGTCCAGTGTTGCCTATCGACAATATTTTCAGGTGGATCCTTCTTCTTGTTCCAGAACACTCCGACGCCTTCTCCTCGATACATTACGAATTGATCTCGATCGCTTGGATCACCTAGCCACCACCGAAGATGCTCCTTTTCTGTAAAGGGTTCGATGTGTGGTGCCTGGTACTCGTCATCAATACGACCTTCACGTCCATATCGATCAATGTCGGTAAGCTTGTTGACAGCGAGTGTGTGCCTTCTGTCGAGTGCTGTGCCATGTAGAGCTTTGGTTGCTGCAATTGCTTGCTCTGGGGTTTGATATTCGACGAATGCGAAGCTAGGCTGGCATGAGCTGAAATTTTCGCACTCATCATGAAATTGAGACATCTCACCCTTCCGACATCTTCTCCTCGTTTAACGGCATGAATATAGACTCTTCCTTCGTCTTACCGACGGTATTCAACTTGCGCAGTAAGAATTTGACAAGCTTCTGCTTGCTGTCCTCGGGGACGATTGGAAGCCCATCGATGACCACGAACGCGTCAAGGCCTTCCTCTAGTCGTACTTCGTATTGCTCCCTCAGGTCTGTAGGTAGTACGTCAATTTGCAAGGCCTCAAGCGCAATGGCTCCCACAAACCAGAAAAGTCTATTTCCTCCTCCTCGTCGTACGAGTCCTCCTCCGGAAGATCCTCAAAGCTTGGTGCCATGTTGCTGACTGCCACCGGCCTGAAAAGCGGGCGTTGTTGTTGTGTGGACTGAAGTATGGTCAAGTGAAAGTCTCTCTATTTACATATACGAGGGGCAATTTGGTTGTGGAACTTTTTGCGTTCGGCAGTCTCGCTTAGAACTAGCTTAGTCATCGTTGGAGATGTTTGTCTGCCACGCAGAACACCTATCGATCTTAGCCTTACCGGTTCTACCGCCCATTGATGGTGAAAACAGGCACTAGCAAGTCTACCATGACTTCAAGATCGTGTAGTGAGCAGAAACCGGCAATTCCGAGAATGATTTTTTTGCCCACATGTCATTGAGGTGCAAGGCAGTCAAGCGCGCTTCCCCACGAGAGGACGGGTCCACCCGATAAGCGAACACGGCGATCACTCCAATTTATTGCCGATGCTGCCTCTCACATCAACATGAGTTCAATGTGAAAACAACACTCAAATCCTCAACCTCACCACTCCCTCAACAATCGCTGACTTACCGGAAGAACCGAACTGGAGCAACATTCTTGAAAAGCATAACAAACTCCAATGTAGCTCTTCCTAGGAGTCCAAGAAGCGCCCTACGATATCGAGGGTTCGCCTTTAGCATTTATCGAACTAGGACCACCTCCACCGTTACCACCACACACCACACAATCCAAGAGGGAACTGATTTCCAGACAATCGTGCCCAAACATCTTCATCACCACACATCTCAGCCCGCCTCAATTCATCAGACGAGATGGCTTGTATTACTCCCTGGCGCAAAGCACATGAAAAGTTATGCTAATTGACTCTTTTCTAGTACCGCCCGAGGTCGAAGCGGCCTACGCAACCATCATCGACTCAATTCTTGCAGCCAGTGACTTGAATACAATTTCGGAGAAGCGCATCAGGAAGGGATTGCAGCAGGCTGTCGAGTATGATATCACCCCGCAAAAGGTGGGCAAGGTGATCTCAAAGCTGAAATACCGGGCTTGGCTTACAAGTATGGCAGGCGGCCATCAAGGAGCTCATTATGGGTCGCTTCGACAAGTTTAATGCCGAAAAGAACCTATCGCCGACAGTGGAAGAGGTTACCGTCTCCAGGCCATTGACTAACGGTCATGCGGCTATTGTAAAAGAAGAAGCCCTAGAACCCGTACAACAAGTCTCTTCACCCCCTTCTAAGGTTCGTCCTAAAAGAGAGGAGCGAGATGAGGAAGCAATGTCAGACGTCATCGACACCCCACCCAAGAAAAAGCGAAAAGCCGAGCCTTTGGATGATGATGCCTTGTTTGCCGCCAGATTGCAAGCCGAGGAAAACAGCCGTGCCAGGCCTACAAGAGGCGGTACAAGCAGGAAGGGCGCTATCGTTAAGAAGAAAAGAAGCTCGGTGAAGAAGAAGACTGCCAAAAAGATCAAATCAGAGGATGATAGTGATATCGAAGGCTCGGGATCCGAAGTAGAGGATAGGAAAGTAAATAGAAGTGGAGGATTCCACGTAAGGCCGAACGCCCAATTGCATAACGCACCATGTTAACAAATGCGTAGAAGCCCATGACACTGTCCACTCCTCTATCAGCGCTGCTGGATGGCGAGACCACAGTAAGCCACATCAATGGTTCTGGTCATCATCTTCTTACTGACTGGAATAGCTGTCTCGACCACAGACTGTCAAGAGGATATGGGCCTATGTCAGGGAGAAAGACCTGCAAGACCCGAACGACAAACGCCAAATCCGGTGCGACGAGCCCATGAGGGCAGTGTTCAAGCAGGACAAAATCCACATGTTCACAATGAATAAGATTCTCAGCCAGAACCTTTACAACCCGGATGAGTGATCTTTTCGATATCACCAAACTCCTATGGTTACCGAAACTTCGTTCTAGACGCCGAGGGAATATTCTATAGTTTGACCTGAACAGGTCTTGCGCTGAGCGATGGGTTTTGGGGCTATTATAATCTACGTCGCGCAGAGGCTTCATACCGACTTTCTTCCTGATCTAGCTGTGCATGCAGTCTTGCTTTGGAAGCCTGGCGTTCATATTGTGAAGGAGATAATTCTTCTATCTCTTCAGTACAGTAAATTGGCTGCTCCGGCCCTACTCGGGCAGGCGCAGACCCAGGAGGTTATCAGCGGCATTGCGTATGGTACATGCATCCTGTGTTTGAGGTCTTCGATACGACAGCAAGTCTTGGACTGCCCCAGAGGCTATCTACACTCCACTGTTTGTCATCTATATAAGACTTTGAAACAGAGTCGTAAACCGTGCTTTGTAATCATGATATTCCATCGAATTGTGGAGAGAGCTTCTGAAGCATTAAAGTTCAGCCTTGCGAAGTTGTGCTTTCTTAGCGCTATCTCAACATCGTCACCTATTGCACCCCACCAAAATTATAGATTCACAACACGACAGTTGTGGTAACGTCCTTGTCATAAGCAGCGTAGGGCTTGGAGAAGTCCACCGTCATCAAAACTTAAAGATTCATCATGGCTTCAGTAGTAGAGACCACTGCACCAGCTCAGGCCACGTCAGCGGGCGCTGCAAGCCAGAACTCACGAGCCGACAGTAACAGAACTGGTCGAAGAGGGGGCAGAATAAATCAGCACCAGATGTCTCAGGTCGATGGTCCTCGTGGAGGACGAAGGGGCGGACGAGGAGGGCCACGTGGTAATCGGACAGGCGGCGATGCACACAACAGGCGGCGGGTATCGAATGCGACGATTGAACCATCTCCGCCCATACCACCGCCTCCAGGCTTAGGCGGTGGGGGCAGCTTCGGTGCTCGCCTGACCGAAGATGCCAAAAAGACTGAAGGCGAAGAGGGGACCAAAGGGACGAAGGGAACCGAGGATGAAGTTGAGGCCGAGGTGTGCTTTATTTGCGCTTCGCCAGTGGTGCACAATTCAGTAGGGCCCTGCAATCATCGGACGTGCCACATATGTGCACTGAGGTTGCGGGCACTTTACAAAACAAAGGCCTGTGCGCATTGTCGAGTAAGTCTCCACTCTACGATATTTTCTTGTAACGTGCAGGCCGCTGATATCTGTCTACTGTCTTGGTAGACTGAGGCCAAGTTCGTTATATTCACGGACGACCCAGCGAAGAGATACGAGGACTTCACGGAGGCCGACTTTGAGAAGCAAGAAGACACTTTGGGCATCAAGTATGAGAAGAAAGATATCTATGGGGACACCGTTCTCTTGCTTAGGTACAATTGCCCAGATCGAGACTGCGACATTGCCTGTCTCGGCTGGCCAGATTTACATCGGCATGTCAAGAGTGTACATCACAAGGTCATGTGTGATCTCTGCACCAGGAACAAAAAGGTCTTCACCCACGAGCACGATCTCTTTACCTTTAGCGAACTGCGCAAGCATGAGAAGTTCGGCGATGACAATCCAGGGGCTGTCGATCAGAGTGGGTTTAAGGGTCATCCAGAATGTGGTTTCTGTAGACAGCGCTTTTACGGTGACGATGAGCTCTACACGCATTGCAGAGACAAGCATGAGAGATGTCACATTTGCGATCGGCGGAATCAAGCACGGCAGCAACAGTACTTTGTCGACTACAATGCACTCGAGGTACACTTCCGAAAAGACCATTTCCTCTGTATGGACCAGGAGTGTTTAGATAAGAAGTTCGTGGTGTTCGAGTCAGAGATGGACCTGAAAGCGCATCAATTAGAGACTCACCCCAACGGGCTTTCGAAGGATGCTCGAAGAGATGCTCGAAGGGTAGATATCTCAGCTTTTGACTATCGTACACCACACCAGCAAGATAACAGAGGCAGGCGAGAAGACCATGGTAGAGGAAGAGGCAGAGATCCCAATGTTGAAGCAATCCCTCACTCTACAGCACAGCCAATGCGCAGAGACGAGCTTGCGTACCAGAGGCAGATGGCAATCCAGAGTGCCCAGTCGGTGTCCACAAGAACCTTTGGTGGCCAGCTGACATCGAACGATTCACACGCAGCACGACAGAATGGGAGGAGTCACGAGCCGGCGACAATCACAGCACCTCGCCAGCATACCGGTACAAATGGTTCCTTCCCACCGATAGACTCTCTCATCCTGGGGACTAGTTCGAGTGAAGCAATACACCCTCCTGCTTCACCAATCCCTACTCAGGCTCTAACACCTCAAGAGCAAGCTAGGCGTCTCCGCCATAACGTCGTGGTAGAGAGGGCATCAAATATGTTGAATCACAACCAGCTCAAGATCTCTGAGTTCCGTGCCAAAGTTTCTTCATACAGAACATCTACTATCTCGGCCTCTCAACTCATCGACTCCTTTTTCTCACTTTTCGACGTGCCTGCAGCTGATCTTGGTAAGCTTATCAAAGAGTTAGCTGACATCTACGAGAGCGATGACAAGCGAAATGATCTTCTGAAAGCATGGAACGACTGGCGCGCCATCAACGAAGACTATCCAACATTGCCCGGCCCGAGCGGTATCCTGCCAGGATCTTCCGCAGCACCGCTCGGTAGTGGAGGACGGCGAGTACTAAAGCTCAAGAGCTCAACACAACAATCGTCGCGCTCAGCAGTTAGTAGACAAGGCAGCTGGGGCAACGCACCTAACGCCATCCCTTTCCCACCCATGCCAGTATCATCAGCCAATCGAGTCGGAGCTGGCAGAGTAGGTGCAACACCATGGGTCACTACATCCACCTCCTCACGGCCTTCGCCTGCTTCGTCGCGACCGTCCTCCAAGCCCCCGACTTCTAGAGCTGCGAATGCGACAAGCTCAGACGCGTTCCCGGCTTTACCAGCTGCCGCGAAGCCGAATACAACAATGTTCGGATATACCAGCGGCGCCGTGAGATGGAACCAGAATCGAGATACTCCTCCAACGAATCCTTGGGGCAACGGCGCGTCATCGGGCGCGAGTCATCCTCCTGCTGCAAACGGGAACGAGGACGAAAACGATGTCGTTGCTGGAAGTAAGAAGAAGGGTAATAAGAATAAGAAGCAGACTCTGTATAGATTTGGCTAGTAGAAGATGGGCTGTTGCTTCTGGTGTAATGGATCTGGTAATGCCCTAGTTGCTCTTTGTCCATGCCATTGCGATAGAATCGCGCTGCTGCTACAAAACAAACGCGAAGAATACTAGATCATTCAGTTAGGTGCCATTGAACTCGATCTTCGCGATATCTCGGATGGAGTGAATTCATGGACGTGCAATGGATGCCATGTATGACGACGGACCCGCGACTCCAAAGCCAAATCATATCGAACAAGAGCTCGCTTGATAAAGGCGATCGGTTCAGAAGGAAAAAAAGGCAAGAAATTGAATTCAAGTATATGAATGAATGCAGATAATTTCCGTCTTTCTGTCTTTTGTGGAGTTTGGAGCTTTAGTTTTACCACTTAGCAAGCAGTGGGATTCGAACCCAGATCAACGGAATAGGTTAAGGATGATAGCCGCCCGGCTACGCCCTTGGCACCCTTAGGCTTCCCTCCCTGGGTTTCTGAGAAGAGGTCATCTTGATAATATATAAAGCACTTCAGTCATGGCTCCTCTACCAACCACTGCAACACCAACATTCAAGCCTCTCCTTCTGGTAAACCCATGCTGCAAACACAACTACGTATGTCAATGGGGGAATGTTCCTTCGCATCCCGTCGTACGTTACTAATTTGGACGGTGTTAGTGAAGTTCCGCTCCTAAGGTTGCAAGCCCTAGTTGCTCTTGGGTATCTACCGAACGGCCAGTGCAAGCAACGTTGAGGACGTCACGAACTCTGCTTTCTACCGTCTGAAAACCCGCGGGATACTATTTACTTGTAGTGGTAGAACCATAGCACCGTGGTGTCCAACGAGGGTACTGGTGAGCGGACTTAACCAGATATCGAGTTTTGCAAAGCGGCAAAATCATTGAAGTTTTTCAGTTTGCTTCCGGTGCGGCGCGTCTGTCCTCTTATCGCTCAGCAACTTGCGGCCACAAGTGTTACTGCTTTCTGACAAAGCGTCGCAATTGACTTCAAGTCCCACCAACTGGCATACGCTTGGAGTACTTCAAGACGAGCCAACATTCATGCGATCTCAGAGCAAGCGGGCCAAAACGTTCAAGTCGAGCGCAACTCAGCCGAACAACGGACCGATTCAAGATCTTGTCGCATACAGGCAACAGCTGATTCACTCGTGTACTAGGTCGACGCCGGTAACGAGATAGAATTGCCTAGAAGGATGGTTTGGGAAATGCCTAGATGACGACACAGTCTCATCTGACTCCGAAAGGACAAGATTATTCGCGCAGGTGCGTTAAAACTGATTTGATGCTTTGCTGGCTTCGCCATATCCAGTCGTAATGCAGCTTTCTGAATATCTGAGCTTCCATGAACACCCTGTTAACATGAATTGTAGGAGCATTTGCCTTGCATCAGACTTCTATGGCATGACGTCGACGCTCAGAGAAATGTGTTCATGGGTAAACAGACTCCAGTTGTCTTTGGCAACGATCTCCTGCTGTCCAGATTACGAAAGCACAAGCTCCGGGTCCTTCAAGTAGCTTCTTCACCTATCATACTGGATATAACTGATTTCTACGGTACACTGCTCGAAGATCTGCATTACCAAGACGTCGCCTCATACGTAACCAGCCATAACGATGGAATACAGCTGGATGAAGCTCAGTTGACTGGGGTATGGCGCTGCATCATCACGGAGGGATATGGATCTCTACCTCATAATGTCAAGAGGACTAAGATCAGCTTTGTAAGTCACTTCGTAGGACTTTGAGGGAGCGCTTCTAAGATTCTTTCGTACCAGGCTAAGCCAAAGAGCTCTGAGGATTCAAAAAAGCTGGAGACCCCCCGAACCATGCTACTACCTTGGCTTAACGCGATCAACATGATCGGCTATCTTCAATTCATACTCGATAGCTATGCTCTCAATCCAGGGATGGTACATCTTATCCAACAAAGGCCGAGAAGGGAAATATGGCTCGTCGCTGCCGAGAGACTCATGATCGCGCACAAGATCAGCAAGGACAGCTGGAAGCCAACAGCAGTTGCTCTCGGAAGTCCCCATACCATCCTGATATGAAATAGCCCTCTCGACCACGCTAACGACTCATAGGTCGATTCGCCCCTCGTCAACAGCTGGTGAGAAGGCGTCAAGCTCCGCAAGACAATGAGGCTCGAAGCTCTGCGTATCAAGGAAATCCGAGACGAGTATGTGGCAAGTGACCTTCTCATGGCGATGGAGACTCAAAGCGGCTACCGCCTACCGCTCATCAGAGCCATCCACCATCTCACACCGTACCTCGACTTCGCCACGCAGGCCCAGCACCTCAATTACCATCTGCGGACCACTGCGCCAATCATTGAGAAGGCGTGGCATGTGTGTATCCCGGGTGACGAGGACTGGAACGTGCAGCAGATGTTGTCGGCCGCCGCGAAGACATATTGGGCAGGGAGGCCTGATTTGGTGCCTTCGCAACCACCAGAGGTAGTAGTCCTTTGTAGCTTTGATCCATAGCGTTAGCACTTTAGTTAACCTGTGCGCAGCAGAGCGACCTCAAGCCCTATGTAGACCGCATCCAGGCGTTGGAGCAGGAGGTGGGGTTGCTGAGGAATCGGCTCACTACGGTGAAGAGCATCGCGAGGGGCTCGTATGTTCGCACGAGTCCGGAGGTGCAGCACGGCTGTATGCTGGCCTGCATCGGATGTAGATAATCGTGCATTCCTTTGGTGTCTGGAGTTTCTCAATGGCGTTCTGGGATAACTCAACGTATTGGTAAGTGTGGAGGCGCCTCAGCAGTCTGTGTTCGAGTGTAAGTATTCATGGTCCGATCAACACGTCCAAAAGTAGTTATGCCGAAGAGTCGAACGCAGAACGTGCTCATCTAGACTCCATCGACGTTGAGTCGGGAACCTGCGTTCGGAATCTCGACTCCACATCCCAATACAACAAGGGAAACGCGATTGCGGTTCTGGATCTTCTGAATCAATCCGGCAGCAAAAGGCCGCCTTCCCCCTCTCAGACAACACGGTGCTAGTTCCCTACGCTGATCAGAGAAAACTTTATTCTACCACTATGATAGAAGCCGCTAAAGCAAGTGGATCCTCTGTGGATGACTTCCCTTGTATCGAAACGGTTGACACTTTTCAAGGCGAGGATGCACACGTGGTCATTCCGAATCCAGCCATCACCGATGGTGATGCGCTGAGGTTCATGATACAAGAAGGGTGCATGAACGTAAGCAGTACACAAGCATGGAAGTCTTCTTCATGGTCGGGACTAAAGAGATATTCTGCACGGATCACTTCAAAGACTGGAAGATGACAAAAGAAAAACAATTGTCGTCAACATGTCCTCAACCCAACGTCAGATGTTGTTGATTATGTCCGGCAACTCCATGTCGGTGAACAATATGTAATCAAGAACCTTGACGCGTCCGCAGTCCGATTCCCACGCAATCCCTCTCTCATCACAGACACACCGACTAGTCAGGTTTCTGCTGGTGATCAGACGCCTTCTGGCACCGACGCAGCAGCTCCTGGTACCAATTGGGGCGGTGTGTGAGGTCCTGGCACCGAAGCTCCTACTCCTACCGAACACCCAGAGATCTTGCAGCGTCGAACAGAGAAGATACCATCGATTTATAGTGGCATATCCCCCTCAAGGTTCTCGTCACATTATAAACTGGTATCTTGAGGGACCCCCGAGGTGTACCACCTCCTCGCCTTGTGCAGACTATTCCTCATCGAGTTGACACAACAGTCCGGGTCGAGAGCATAAGATCTCCAACTCTTCTGACAGACGAGGCTGCAGGTGATGCCAGGGGCACTGACAATGACCTTCCTTCAACGTCAATTGACCTCACCAACTCATCAATGTACGGGAGGACTCCAACGTAGGATAAAAGATGCGCCGAAAAGCAACAAGAGATCTGACCGAGACCCATCCAAACTGTCTCCTTAACTCGACTCACCATATCTGGAGGTCCCCAGCACCTCCAAAGCCGCGCAACACATCTCATGTCCTCTTCCACCACTTGCTGCGTTCCCGCCATTCAAGCGGAAATCGAAGTGCTGACGACCTCCCAATCATACTCAGTTGACAACGCATCGCCTCATAGAGATTTGGCGATGTCTAGACCCATGACAATAATATCTCCTTATGCAGCCGCACAGGTGCCACATCGCAGAAAGGCTCCTCGCTCTCCTCGCATTTGATCCCCCATGAGGTTGAACATCTGCTCCACTGACAGAATATGCATTGATTCTAGGTTACACTTCAATCTTTGAGACCTGTTGACGGAGACCTCCAAGGTGGTTCTCCTACATTAGAAGAGTTGGATGTGGTCAGTGAAGTGCCACGCCCATCAGGAAGTTTTGCGTATGTGTGGCAGAAGCAGAATGTTGCGTCGTGTCGTGATGGTCGTGCTGTGTTTATTGTACCAAGTATGCTAACAACAATAATGACATTTACACCACACAACGATTCTCAACGCACAAGTCTTTAGTACGAATACGAATCGATCATGGTTAAGACATCTGCAGAACGAGTACGGAAGGTGCAATATAACCATAATCCAAGATTTTGAAATAGCGCGACTGATAAACCCTAGCGACGTCGCGAGAAAGCAGGAGAACCAGCCACCAAAGCGAACAAGAAGAGCAAAGTTTTGAAGAGGAGCAACAAAGGCTCTTCGAAAGCTAGAGCGACTGCGGAATGCACCGGTGTTGCAGGACTGAGCATTCCTAAGATCGTTGAATGTAGCATATTCCAGCAAAATCTCCCTAACTCGACACCTGGCCTTGAGATTCTGGGTGAGCTTGACAGCTATCACGGGTTCGAGTGAATGCGCAGCATCCAGATCGTCCCAGCTAAATCGGATCCTCGAGAGTCAATGTACCTCTACCGACGCCGTTATCGATATTTCGAGTCCCCAATCGTTTTCCGATTTTTCCACATCAGGTCCTCCATCTACCAGCTCGGAACAGAATGTTGTTTCCGATGGCAATACTGTTCGAAACGCCTATAGCTCTCTCGCCACGCGCCCTCCTGGAGAATGCAAGAGAGCATGGCGAGAAAGACTCACAAAGCGAAAAGAGGACTATGAAGCGACACAAATCAAGAGGCTGAGGGCAGGAAGAATACCAGGGAAGGCCATAGAGTTGAGGGCGATGGAGAGACACCCGGAGTGGTTTCCGAAGTACCAGGCGGCTAAGAATGACCCAGACGACGAAGGTGCGAAGACGATTGAGGTGCAAACGGGAGCAATTGGACCGTATCACCGCAAACGTGAATGTAACATTTAAGCTAAGGAAGGCGATCAAGATTGTAGATAGGCCTTTGCGGGAACGGACGCTGAGTAGAGCAATCGACGTCGTGCGAGAAGTCGAGGAAACCCCATTGTCGAGAGGTGCTTTCGCCGATCTCAGGCATGCTTGGAGGCGGGAGGATGTTGGTCCGGAGGAGGAGGTGGGCGCTGATGCTATGGCGATTCCAATGCCGGGAAGCGACCGGAGGCATTGATAGACTTGTCATCAACGAAGGAGCTGTACTGGTGTTCAAGACATGATTGGAAGTCAGCGTAGAGTTTGGTACCTGGAGCATTATTGGTCGTTGAAGGTATGCAAGAGTTGGAAAGAACTTGAGAGCTTTGAATTATATGGAAAGGAGGCCAAGAAGATTATGCTAGTGGACACAGGGGGACGATTGTGATCGTTGTTTGTACTTGATACATGGACGAAGGCTTGAAAGTAGGATAAGTGCAGTGTCAGCTTCTATAGTGCAGATATCACTGTTAAAAACTCTACTTTGGTTGGACGATTCGGACCTTGTTTGCGTCTACTTCGAGACGACTTGCCCCCAATTAGACGAGAGAAGTAGGCCGCTCAAGTGGCGGATGTTCACTCCACTGGCGATTAGCTATCAGTGATTTACCATGTCCATCTGCTTGCTGAAGCCTGCGTGAGCTAGTATCTTCGACTCGCGCCATGACCTTGTGTTATGTGTTTTGCACAGCTTTCCGATGGCCGCACCTACACATCTGCGCTTCTGACAGCCGCACAAGAAATATCAGACCCTTAATAAGTCAATCACAACCAAGGAATCTCCACAGCCTGTCAAGGAAGACGCCGCGGAAATGGTAATGCTTGTCGTTCTTTGAGAAGCTCTGCGATCGATCCAGAATCTGACAAGCTATCCAGGCTGATTGTGCACAGAACGCACACCACAAGGATGTCAATTCTCAGCCTATGCCTAAGGGATCTACCACCAATCTTCTGGAAGGCATTCTAAAGAGAAAAGTCAGTGCTCCCTCGGCCTCTGCTGGGCCTAGAGTACTGCTGACAACACATAGAATTTCTAGCTCTCTGCTAGCGCTGTCACTGGCAAAATTATGAAGGCCACCACGGGTGCCTCCAAGCAACGCAAGGTGCGTTGAATTGCTATCCGTAGGATCCCTACGTGGATCGACTGATATCTGGTAGGGGAATGCTTCATGCGGTCAGTGTCAACTGCTCCAAATCGAGACAGTAATCGGACGTCGCGTGGGCGAAAAGACTGCCAGCCGAGCGGCAGCGTGTCGTGTACTCGGCTTTGCTCTGAAGGAGATGAATGGTGCATACGAAGAAGATCATGAGGCATTGGAGGAAGATATGATCGAGGCGGCAAAGATAGAGTTTGGCTCTAAGGAAGAGATTGAAGAAGACAACGAGGAAGAAGAGGAACCGAATTCATATTACCACCATTCAAAAGACTCATAAGGCTGCGAAATAGAGTACACAACGCGCTGGGGCTCTAGAACCTTGCTCACGACGGTAGAGGACCCACAATTGCTGGCCTCTTCCCACTTTATGACGGGGGAGTCGGTTCGCTGAGCCTACATCCATTCGAGATACGTTCTGGTTTCTGTGCTTCTGGCTTTTGTCTTGGTAGACCGTATGAGAATTTCAGAATATAGTTTCCAGTCAGACTGGCGGCCGCTCCTACGCTGCCTTGTTCTTAGGATGGAATAAGACATATTGATTGAACAAAACTCTCAAAGACACAGTAGGATGTTCAATTAGCAGCTTCGCTATGGCCGGAGCTTTCCAAAGCTGCTGGAAGCAGCTAGAGCGATGAACGATCAAAAACTTAATGGAGGGAAACTTGTATGATGCGTGAGGCCTGCATGCACCTGTTGTTCCACGGTGGGGGGTGATGGTTGCAAAGATGATCTCTAAAAGAGGTCAAAATTAACTCTTCTGCACCCGCCCGCCGCTACTGCAGGATCGACGTCGCACTAGCTACATTTACCAGAGACCTACTCCGTACCTGAACTTCAACCTCCTAGTGACCAATGCTTTTCAAACGCGGTTTTGCAACCTCATACGGCCCGCGATCGACATACATTGTAACAGGATTAGAAGTTTGATCAAGTCTTGTCTTCTGTGGTATTCTCGTATCTCAGCAAGCCTGAGAGCATGGCTTCTACATCAGAAGCGGCCAGTCACAACGAAACTAGGAGCAGGCTTAAGAAGTAGATTCAATTAACTTGAGATCTAACTACCACGCATAGATCTTTACTGATATAAAGTGACAGCATGATAGCTCGACGCGACCATACTGTCTCCGAAATCGCGAGGCCTGTAGATAGTATGGTCTCAATCCATTTCATCCAAACAACCCCCTGTTCCTGTCCAATACTCCTCCAACACCAGGCGAACAGACTAGCAATCAAATAAGTTCAACTCTAACGGCGGAAGAATCATGCCGCAATCCCTTTGAATGGCTACAAAAGGAATCAGCTTCCATTCCCTCCGGCCGCTTCAATGCTCTGAATCCACGGATTCATTGCCGAGATCTTCCTTAAAGATCCTCCAAGACAGGTCCAACGGCACTCCTGCAAGCATCAGCGCCCATCTTCGCGAACCTCACCACCGCCACTCTCTACAGCTTGTCGCCCTGATCTTCTCCCTCCTTGAAACTGGTCACCTTGCAGAGGCATCGAACGCAGCGCCTTTCTTAGTCCTCGGCTGCACATCATTGCCAACCTTTCACAGACCCGAAGCAAGTGCTGCGTCGGACTGCTTACCATATTCAGCTTGGAGCATGGTCGCGAAGGCGGTGACTTGCTGCTTTCGTTGGACAATACACAGGGTAGAACGACATCGAGAGAACAAACATAGTCCGGAGTTGGCAGCCACCAAAGTTGGAATTAGGTGGGAAACAAATCGCGGGAGTCCGTCAGTGCCGTGCGATTGCTGCTAACTCCGACTCGATGCCCTGTGCTCCGTGACGACAGCGCAAACCTTTCGAAGCGAAGAGTTTCCGAAAGCTCAGCGCGATGAGTCATGTATCAAATTGAGGGACGCGTAGATGGCCTCGGTGATCTTTCCAGTTAGAGAAGTCAGACTTTCCATCCCAATCTTTACTGGGGCAAAAGGCCTATCCGTTCTCGTGGCGAATCAAGGCGGATATGATACCCATCGATTCACATGTTGTAGATGTAACAGCAAAGATTCAAAGAGCAGTTAAAGGTCCTGCTTGCAGTCTCCAGTGAGGCGGATTTGTTATCGGAACCAAGTAGAGGACACAGAGGAGAACATCGTCCGCTGCCGCAACCTAGGGTGACTAGGCTTTGAGACAACTAGGAAGATAAACCGACAATGCTGTGGATCTAGAGACTTAAAAACTTATTAGAGCGCAATTAGTAGTCATCGATTCATTGCATTGAGATCCTTGTAACGGTCCTCGAAAAAGGTTCAGATCAGGTAGCCTGGTCCTCGCCCATGTCTTGGCACTACCCGCTAGCCAGATCCCCGGACTCCTTTGTTTCAACAAGTCAAGAACAAGACCATGCCCTGGATAAGTAAGTGGGTGTCTTAGAGTGTGTTCGTAGAACTTAGGTGCAAAGACGTGCTCGAGGTCGGCACAGACAACTGGGATTCGGGCGTAGACCATATGAGGAATGTTTCGACTGTCAATATCGGCAGGCTCGGGTAGACACCAGAGCTTGTCCAGTAGCTCGCAGGTGGCCAGAAGTGGATGATGGTCTTGCGAAATATTGGGGCGTTGTTGATGTGATGATAATGATGAACATGAAGAAAGGCTGGAGTGACTGTGAAGCAGACATTGCTTCTTCTAGAGTGCTCCGCCGGAGGATTCACTTGCAAAGGGCGCATCATTTGTTGTGACCACGACCCTGGCACGTTCATAATCCAGAAAGCAAGCGAGGTTGGAAAGATCTGGGTTAGGCAGATTGAGCGAGCCTTGAAGCAGAGGCTGCGGTGAGAGTAGTGGATACAGGTAGTGCTATGATCACGGCCCGATCTATAGTATTTACACTGTCAACGCTAGAGCAACAACTGTCCATCACGAGGTGGTATGATGCTTCAATCCTCATCAAACCTGCCGTTTGTGTACTCTCCCAAGAGGAAATCATTAGACGTAAGTCCACGGTTACTGCGCACTGCGGAAAGAACCCTTAGTCAGCTAATTGTCGTATCGAGAACATTTCGTGCTACGCACCCCATTCCGTTTCTACGCGGAAGAAAATCCACATCCACCTCCTCAACACCTCCAATAACTCCATAACAAAGATGCCACCTTCAAGGTCGTTGAAATGGTCTAAATGAGGGGATAGTTTGAAACTCCAAGTACACCGTAGCATGAGATCGATGATGATGGCGCCATAGTACATCTCCTTCGCATGAAAGTGAGTATGTCGTCGTAAAGCCCAGGCGTGTTCCGGATTATTGCGTTCTTGTGAGCTGGAGAAGAGACTAAGGTCCCAGTCCCTAGCGACGTCCCAGTAGAAAGAATAGAATGAGTTGAAGAAGACGAAGAAGAGCCTGTGCACCACGATTAACGAGTCAACCAGAAGTAAGAAAGAATAGTGGCATACCATAATCGGAAAAGACCGGCTTCACTCATACCAATCTTTGATGGATCGTAGCCTCTTTGCAGAGCACTCAGAACAATCACTGGAAAAGCACTCGAATACTTCAGAGCATTAGCTAAATGCTGCCCTCCCCAGCCTAACGATCCCGTTCCACCTCTCTTATGATTGGTCTTTCGAACCCTTAGGAACTCGATCAGGCATTGTCTCAGCCTGATCAAGCTCGGGATGCTAATTATGAATGGGACCACATACTGTCCGCCACACCCTCGGTCCGGCTTTGCAGTCGATGAGGATTTCGGGGAAACAAACATGCAGAACGACACAAATAGATCACCCAGCACTTTCGCATAAGATGTCAACACATCAGCCAGTAATATGTCTCCGAACTTTCCATCCTGCGCTTCCGCAATGCCACCAACGCTAACGCGTTTCAATGTCGAGAGAAAGCGATAACGACCGGCGCGAGATAGTCGCTGTAAGGGGAGAATGAAGAATAGAACGAGCAGGAAGAGATAGGATTGAGGGAGAGCTTCCCAAGCGAGTACGAGGGAGGGCTGCCCATGCGTGACTGTCCAAAAGAGGACAAGAGAAATGACCAGCGGGATTGTGAAAAGAGTTGCGAGCCGATAAGTCGACAGGTGATGAGATGGGAGGATTGGAGAAGTGCGGGTGGGATATCTTATAAGCGTCGGTACATCCTGCGATATCATCAGTAGCTATTCATGCAGGCCTAAGGTACGTGAAGGTATAGAACGTACGATCTTGAGAAGAGAAAGGTAATGAAGGTTCAGACCCCAGGCCCAGATGCCTGCGGAAATTGTCAGTAGAAACTCCAGATCGGAAAGAGACAATAGGGCGTCCGTAATAAGGGCGATATATACCAAGCACGAGCACAAAAGCCACTCTATAAGGAAGTGGCAGATAAAGACTGAACGTGTCCAACTCCGGCTCAACAGCTGGGTCACCATCCATCTTCAGCTCATACTTGGGATGTTCCTCGCTACGCTGCTCTGCCTGGACGTCTGATGCAGTGTGAGCTACGAGTATGCGACTGTAACGAACGACTAAGGTGAGATATTATAGCTAGGCTGACCGTGGAGCCTATTGAGTACGCGCGACAATGTTAGGGTCCGGAGTTGACGATGTGAGCTATGAGGATCTCCCTGATAAGGCGGCGAGATAGGTATGGACGCGACAGGGGCCCGCTTGACGGAAACGAGCCGAGCTTCGTTGAACCGTGACGGATACTTATTCGAAGACCACAACAAGAACTTGAGCTCCGGGGTCCAGTTGGAACGAATCAATCGTCGTTCTGCTTCGAGCACATCGGAAGATAGAAGACATGGGAAACACCTCGGATCACGTCCACGACGCTCCCCAACGCATCCCCCCCGGTACCAACGCCGACAACAATTACAATTACCCCTTCGCCGCAGCTCCGGACATCATTCGCTCCAACCAAAAAGACACCTACTTTCAAAGCGTCCTTCTCGAGCAACTCTCCACCATCCTGCGCAATCTCTACGGAGCTCGCTTTGTCCACACCCACACCTCCGAAGCCCGCACCTTCACCGAGCTGCTCTACCTCGGCCTGACGACCTTCATCGGAAACAGAACGTTAGGAGAAGAATATTGCGACATCATCCAAGTCGAAGCTGATACTCTACGATTACCGTCGATTTACAGAAGAGCAGGCTATATCCTCAGCAGCATCCTACTACCCTACGGGCTTACACGTCTCCTCCCAGCCTTTAGACGCCGCCTACGGCAGAAGCTCGAATCAAACGTCCGCCGCAATGCTAAACAACATAGAAGCCTCTCAACACGTACACAATCCTACATCCTCTCCCACCTCGACACCCTCACATCCCCGTCTCCACTCTACGCCCTGGGCCTCGCCACCTTCTACTTCTCAGGCGCCTACTACCACCTCGGCAAACGCCTGTTCGGGCTCCGCTACATATTCACAAGACGCGCCGCCCCGTCCGAACAGCGTGTAGGTTACGAAGTGCTAGGCGTACTGCTAATCCTGCAGATGGCCGTCCAAGGATGGCTGCACCTGCACCAGACACTCGGGAGCGGGCCATCGCCGCCAATGGCAGCAAACACGGCAAGCGCGGCAGGAGGCAGCGCCGTGCTCGACGGCGGGGTAGAAGTCTCTCTCGACCCCGACGTCTACACCTCCGAGAACGTGCTACTCTTCGAGTCTACAACCCCTTCGCAACACCATCCCACCGCATCAAGTGTCGAGAAGGCAACACATACGCCCGTCCTCGCCCGTCCGCGGTACGATCTCAAAGATCCGGAGACAATGCAATGGATTCAAGGGCGGCAGCAGCGGAAATGTACATTGTGTCTGGAGGAGATGCGGGATCCGAGCGCGACGACGTGCGGGCATGTATTTTGCTGGACTTGCATTGGGGATTGGGTTAGGGAGAAGCCGGAATGTCCGCTTTGTAGACAGGTCGTGCTGGGGCAGCATGTTCTGCCGTTGAGGGGGTGATGGTGGAATAGGATGGGGCAAAAGCTTGCACGGATATTGGATAGGGGCGTCATGTAGTGTTCAGTTTTCAAGCTCAGCTAGGAGACTAGTACAATCGAAAGCTACAATGTGTGCAGTCAGCGTGCTAGACGTCGAGTAGCTGTCGGATGCTGATGCAAGTATTGGCCAGCCCACAAGCCGTGTCCTGATCAACGATGCGCTTCCAAAGTAACACCGAGCTACTCAAGGCAGCGAGTAAGCACGGCGACGATATCAACACCATCTCCGTAAGCGGCTCCGTGACTGCCATCACGCTAGATGAGACGAACTCGCTCAAAGACAGTGCATTGACACCTGAAGGGTGAAACCCCCTATATCCGTTTTCGTATTGCTCTATAGCATTACATTGTTAGGCCGAATAGACCGCTCGGTGTGTTGAGGCGATAGCCAGCCACGCTCAGGATTCGGCTACCAGATCCCTTCAGCCAAACAAGCGCTCTTTCACTGTCCTCCTATGATTACCGCCTGCCGAATCAACCGCTCAGTGTGTTGATATGATAGCCAGCCAGGCTCAGAGTTTCGCTATCAGATCCTTTCAGCCAAACAAGCTCAACATATTGACATAATCGCCAGTCAGTACCAGGACTCCGCTATCAGATCCTTCCCGGTATCCGACCCTCTTGATCTGTCGCGCTGCCATTGGCATCAGCGTGTGTGCGCATCGCTTAACACTCGGTCACAATACCTACATCCGTGTCGTCTAGGTCTGCTGACTTTCCAGCATCTTCTGTTCAGACCTCGTGATGACATTCGCTTTGCCGAAGACAGTCCTCACAGCCTTGTCCTTCTTCACGGCCTGCTTCTCGGCCTTGGTGGCTTTAGGTTGCTTGAGGACCTGAAGCATCGACTCGAACTCTCGGTCCTCGGCAAGAATGGAATCGGGAAGACTGTGGTCGAATTCAAGTTCCAATGTCTCCAAGCCTCGAATCTTTAGGAGGTGTTTCAAGCCATGGGCCTTGAGTATAGATCGCTTACCCCACACTTGCCCAGTCAACGACCCCCCGGTGAGCCTGATGTGGAGTTTGGTAAGATTCTCCGCCGAAGCCAACAGATGGAACGCAGCTGGAGCGTTTTTTATTTAGTACTTGAAGCTGATTTCTCTGACATGTTTGCGACGCTCCGGCCCAATTGAAGCCAGGAAGTCATAGAGCGTCGAGGGCGACCAATCGTGGGAAAGATCAAACTCGTGGAAACGATAGTAGATTGGCATCGCCTCCTCGCAGACGATCTGCGAGACGCATAGCAAAGAAGTAACTCGGTTGAAGCTAGGACCATTGACTGTAGTGCCGTCTCGTTTGAACCAAAACGCTCCGCCCTGTTTCCCCACCCTGCACACGCATAGTTTGTGTGTCGGCAGGATTAAGTGGTATTCGTAGACTTTGAGACGTAGCTCGGGAGGTAGCCGCATGAATGGATGAAATGTCGGACTCGTCGTATGTGGAGAGCTAGCTGAGGCCGTTGCCATCTTGCTTCAAGGTACTGGAAACGTTTAGTACGAAGCGATGATATCAGCGCATAGTGGGTGACCTTACTTTGTTGAAGTGCTAGCAGAGCAGCTTTTGTAGTGCGAGCTTGAGACACGGCTCAACGATTCAACGGACCACAAGCTGGACTTTGACGTTAACGTCTGATCATGACAGTGGCTTTGTTCATCATAGACATCTTGGTATTGGGGTCATTGAACCAAACTTGTGAAGTGCTGAAGTTAGTGAATGAAAGATTGGACGTTGAAATATATCCGGAAATTCGGCGAGAGAAGAGCCCGATACCCTAAGCGTACAGCTCCCAATAAAATGAATGGCTTCCTAATGCCCTTGCACTGGACGGATTGGACTATTCTTGAGCACTTGCATGCTTGTATCTCTGGTTCTACTTTGTGCGAGTGATCTTGCACAGCACTTAGTATTTTGCACCTGATTTTGACAGAAGTGCTGGATATTCGCCATCAAAATGCTACTCCTCCCATGGATGACAGTTAACGAAGAACCAGATGTGGGACTGTGTCCTCTTTGTTCAAATTGAGTAACCAGTGCTCGGCCAATGCAGCGTCTAACTGAATGCACTGACACCATTGTCATTAAATCTTAATTCTGAAAGTGCGGTGTTGGTGTATTTGCGCAGGAAAGATAAAGTGTGAGGTGAGGGTGAAGATTTCATGACACCACAAAATTCACTTAGTAAAGCGTGGTATGGTGGTGGTGGTGGTGGTACTCAGATCATAAAACAAGTGCACTGGAGAAAGAATGTTGTTGGACGTAATAGGGTCAGAATGAACGTCCTTGTATTGCTTAGGTTGCTAGAATAATATCTAGCTAAGTTTTATGTGTGCCGGAGATCACATGACCTCAGAACGGAATTTAAAATGATTCAACACAGGACTGCACAATTTTCAACACTTCTTCTCAGGTCTAAAAGGTCTGAATTCATAGCAAATCCACCCTATACACCCTGATATTATCCTCTCAACCAACTACTTGATAAGTTAACTCAATTGAACAAGAAAACAGCAAAATTTGACAGTGGGTAAAGGTTTAATGAGACTGTCAACAGCTTGATCAGCTGTAGAAATATATTTGAAATCAATGAGACATCATTCAATGATCTTGCAGACAAAGTGATACTGAATATTGATGTGCTTCATACAGATGTGAAACTCAGGATTTTTAAACAGCTCAATTGCTTTCTTATTGTCAGTCTTAATAATGACAGAATTCATGACACAAAAACCAGTTTCACAGAGAAAACAGCATAATTAAATAGCTTTCTTAGTAGTCTGAATTTCTGTTATGTATTCAGCTTTTATAAAAGACAGAGTGACAGTTTGTTAACATTTAAACAATTAACTAATAGAATCTTTGAATAGAAGAAAGAGATAAACATCAGTAGACTTTTTAAAGTTCTGATCATCATCTCAGTCAGCATCAGTATAATTTAGTAAATCACTATTAATAAATTCATAAGTAACATCTTGAGTAGCTGTCTTAACTAGATAGTGAAAGATCTGTTTGACAGTGTTATAATGAGTAGCATTAAAATTTTAAGCAAACTGACTAACAGAAGAGACAGCAAAGACAATATCAGAATGTGTTTGTAACATAATGTACATTAGTGAGTCAATTGCTCACTGATAACAACAAATAGTGATGACATTAGTCTGTTTATTAGACTTCTTCATAAGAACAATGTCAGAATTTATAGAGATATTCACTGAATTTGCCTCATTTTGATGAAAAGTATGTAGAACCTTGTGAATGTAGACTGTTTGAGTAAGACAAATAGTATGTTCAGTACAATTCTGTTTGATCTGCATATTCAGATAATAAGTGACAGACTTTAAGTTCATCATGTTAAAGACTGAACTCAGCTTGTTTTTGACACACTGAATGACTGACTTACTGCTATCAATAAGAAGTAAGTTGTCAACATAAACAGTTGTCATAAGTTGAACTCATACTAACATCTTATGATCTAGTTACTTACTAAGACTCTAAGACTAAAGCACATTATCTTCTTGCTTCTGTATGAAGCTTTTCTTTTCTTCTTTTCTCTTCATAGTATTCTTCTTGTATTTAGACATTATCAATTGAGCGTCAGTCTCATTGCAAACCTGTGACATTAAAATACTATTCTCATTAGATCTAGCCTACACTAAAGGCCTTATCATACAATTGTTAAAATCAGTGCAGAATGAGTACAGAAACCTCTATAACAGATGAAGTGAAGACTGTTGCTGATGAGATTTCTTCTTGAGCTCAAATATTTATGACAGAACTACACAGCATAAAGAGTCATACAAAAGAGAACATGCAGAACATGAAGACTTATATGAATCTTCTTTACATCTTTGTGATGAATTGAGACAACCTCACACTGACTACATCAGCTATTGCAACATTATCTTCTTCTCAAGAATCAGTCAATTGTACAAACAGTCTCACTTTAAAGCAGCTCATTGCAGTAATGAGTGTGAATCAGCACTTAAAGCAGTGTCTTTCTGATTCACTCAGATTTGAAGAAAAAAGAGTGAAATTCAGACCTTGACTACAACAAATTGTCACTAAATTGAATGTGAACATGTTGAACAACAATGTCAGTGTGCAGTTCTGATACTTACACAGTTGACTGAAAGGGTTGGCTTTAAGTCAAGTTACACCTTAAATTGTGACTCATATCAAGCCAAACAAAGTTCTAAACCATACAATCATTGAGAAGCTGATCAATCAGCTTCAACATGTGTACAATGACTCAAAATTGAAGAAAAGAGCAACTCATATCTTAAAAGCTTTAAAACAGAAAGAAAAACCATTCACTAAACATCTGATCATCTTTAAACAAATGCTGTTAAAAGCAAAAGGCTTAAAATGAGATGATGCTGTTAAGAAAACATTTCTTAATAACAATCTTGATGTAACACTCATGTGAGCTTTGATTGTTATCTCAATCTTTGTGTCATATGATGAGTACATTATCTTGCTACAGAGAGTCAGTCACAACTTAAACTCAATTCAGAAGACTGTTACTTAAGAGTGTCATATGACAACTACTATCATCACACAACAGTCTCACACAGACAACATGAACTGAGAACTCACTGAGCACATTATTGTCACAGCTACAGAAACTGAAGAGAGATGCAGAGCACAATGAGTGTCAGAGAAGAAAGTGACAAAACATCATACAAAATAACTATGCATGCACTGTAAAGACAATGATCACTTCATTAAGAACTGCAAATTTCTGTCTGTTATATGATCTTGTGTGATCAATGTTACTGCTACTGAGACTGTAAAGAAGACAACAGAAGAAGAGAAGAACTCAGAAAAAGAGTAGCTTTTAGCAGAAGTCACAGCTGAGAGTGTATAAAATGTGATAAAAGCTGAAAGAAGTTTGAGAAACAGATGAACAGTGCTCTCTTCACTATGTCAACATTAATTAATAAGAAGTCATATACACATATCTTGTACAACACAGAGTGTCTGTTTTATAAAATGATCACTTCTCACTTTGCTACAAATTACAATCTACAGTGCATGAAGATAAGATCTCATATGATTACAGAGTTTGATGAACCTTCAAATTCATCAGTAAATGAAGTAGCTGTCATACAGATTGATATTGAAAAACATCAGAAGTCAAGAACATTCTTTTATATTGTCTTTAAGTTAGCATTCTATGATCTTATACTAGGTTTATCATGAATGAAGCAGAACAAGATTATATTGAATACAGACAGAGTCTCTCTTATGATTGAATTCACAGAAATTATCATACAGAACAGAAAAGCTTCTGCTGAGAGTGAGTTCAATCATGTTATGATGTCAGCTATGTTCTTTACAAATCTCATATGAAAGAAAGAAAAGAAAAGAAACAAAAGAAGATTGAGGTGTTCTCAGTCAGCATGATCAATATTGAAAAAGTCTTAACCTCACAGAAGAAGACTGACTCAAGGATTATACTCTCTGATCATTATCATGAGTTTTTAGATGTGTTTGATCATACAATGACTGAGAAATTGCCTTTCTTAAGGGAAGAAGGCACAGATCACTGAATTGAACTAGAAAAGATAGATGAAAAAGAGCTAAAAGTACTCTGAGGTCCTCTATACAACATGATAAGAGAGGAGCTACTAGCGTTGCACAAGACATTAACAGAACTTTTGAATAAACAGTTCATACAAGTCAGTAACTCATCTGCTGCAGTGCCTGTTTTATTCATACAGAAGTCAGAAGGTGAACTTTAATTTTGTGTAAACTATTGTGACTTGAACTGAATCACTTGAAAGAATTGTTACTCTCTTTCATTGATATATGAGACTCTGCAAAACATTGAACAAGCTTAATGATACATCAAGTTGAATGTCATAGTGGCATTTCACAAGATTTGAATTGCTGCAGAGAACAAATGAAAGATGACATTCTGTATGAGATATGAGTTGTATGAATGAATGATGACTTCTTTTAAGCTAGTCAATGTCTCAAGCACATTTCAGAGATATATTAACTGAGTCTTGCAGGACTTTCTAAATGAGGTTTGTTCAGTTTATGTGAATGATATTCTCATCTTCACTGATGAGTCTTTGCATCAGCACCGAAATCACATACAAAGAGTACTACTATGGCTTTGAGAAGTTGGCTTACAGATTGACATTAACAAATGTGAGTTTGAAGTCAAGTCAATCAAGTATCTAGAATTCATTCTGAAAGTTAAAAAGAACATACAAATGAATCCTCAGAAGATGAAGACAATTATGAACTGACAAGCCTTTAAGTCAGTAAAGAAAGTACAGAGTTTCATAAACTTTGTAAACTTCTACTGAAAGTTCATTAAGAACTTTTCTAATCTGATTATGTCAATGATGGCTCTCATACAAAAGAACACATCTTTTAAGTGAACTGAAAAAGCTGATCAAGATTTTAAGAAGCTAAAGACTATGTTCATTTCAGCACTGATTTTAGTTCTGTTTGATCATACATGTACAACTGTGATGAAAACAGATTTCTCAGATTGATGCATAAATGAAACCCTGTTACAGTTAATGAATGATGTGTGAAGACTCTGTGCCTACTATTCAAAGAAGAATGCATCTGTAGAGTGCAATTATGAGATTTATGATAAAGAGATGCTGATCATCATATGATATTTGAAAGAGTGAGATGCAGAATTGAGAAGTGTGTCAAGTTTTCAGATTTGTATGAATCACAAAAATCTGAAATACTTTATAACAGTTAAAAAGCTTACAGAACGACAAATGAGGTGGTCTTTAATACTGTTGCAATACAACTTCTTCATACTATACTTGCTGAGTAAGCAGAATGAGAGAACAGATGCTTTATCAAGACAGAAGCAGAATGTGTCAATGAATCTTTCAGATGACAGAGTACAACATCATACAACACAGATAATACATTTTAAGATGATGAGCAAGCCTATACAGACTGTCTCAATGACAGTAGCAGACATACTGATTTCTGTGCTTGTACAAGATCAGAACTTGTTTGATGAGGTCACAAATCTCAAACAGATGTGAGTGAATGCTGAAGCAGAAGATGAGTTGTACAATGAGCTTTGTCAAACACTTCATGAGAAACAGAGATTATTTTTTACTGTTTTAGAAGTGAGGATATTCATAACAGAATGCTTCTTGAGCAATGAAGAAAAGCTACTCTTTTGTGAAAGACACTGAGTGTCATTCTCAAGACCTCTTCATACAGAACTAATTCAGTATACACATAACTCAACAATGACTGAACACTCAAAGAGGAATGTAACTGATGCTCTCTTATCATAACAGTTCTTTTAACCTGAAATGCTACAGAAGGTCTGTACATTCTGCTGAAATTGTGACAAATGCTGTACAAACAACAGCTGAAAAGATTGCTGACAAGGCTTCTTGAAGTCTCTACCTGTATTGAAGTGAATTTGACAGAAAATATTCATTGACTTTGTAGTAGATCTATTGTCAAGTGAGGGTTGTACAAACCTTTTGATTATTACAGATCATCTTAGCAAAAGAGTAATACTGAAACTGTGTAAGAATATGACTGCAGAATGAGTGACTCAGACATTTGTACAACATTTCTATTGAGCTCATGAGCTTTTCATCACAATAGTCTCAAATCAAGGCACTCAGTTTGTGAGCAGTCTATGAAAGAGAGTCTGTCAACTTTTAAAGATTGTATGAAGAATGTTCACAGTGTACCATCTGAAAATTGACAGAACAACTGAGCAAATGAATCAGAATGTTGAGCTGTACATTCATATGTTCTTCAATTATAGTCAAAACAACTGAGCAAGCCTGCTTCTCATGACTGAGCTAGTCATAAACAATCATAACTCTGTTTTAACAGAGATGAGTCTTTTTTTCTTGTCTCATGAGTATCACATGAAGCCTCTACAACTACTTGAGAAGTTGAAGTCTGTATGATCTGCAAAAAGTTCAGTACAGAAAGCTGATCAGATTGTACAAAAGATGAAAGAAGTCACAGAGTGAGCACAGATGACTATGACTGTTGCTCAGCAGATACAGAAAGAAGTGATGAATTAAAAGAGACAGCAGTCTTATAACTTCAAGAAAGAAGACAAGATCTGACTAAATCTTAAGAACATATGTACAGACTGTCTGTGCAAAAAGTTTGATGCAAAGAATGTCAAGTACATCATTGTTAAGAAGATCAGCTTATATTCATTTTGTCTGAACACATCACTGAGTATTCATAATGTGTTTCATTCAATCATGCTTCAATCAGCAGTCATGAACACTCTTTTTTCTCAGTGTATGACAGATCTGCAACCCTCATCATAAATTGTAAGCAATGAAGAAGAGTTTGAGATAGAGAAGATTCTGAAAAAGAGATTTGTATGATGTAGAAAAGAATTCAAGAAGAAGTACTTGATAAAATAAGTCAGTTATACCTGACTCACATAAGAATTGATGTCTGTTCTGAAAGACACAGTGATGTTAAATCAGTGAAAGTTAATGCAATCTGAGATGACTAAATCTTAACTGTATGCAAGAAGATTGAGATGCTTCATGAGTTCAGAGAATTGTACAGAGTTCAAAATTTAGTGTTGAATTTATTTGATTTATTTCTATGCTAATTACTAATGATGCCTTCTTGATTTTGTCAAAGCTACTTGTTCTGAGCACTGTGAAGAGATGAGGCACACTGCTCAGATGTCACACACAGCTCATATGATTAGGCTCTATAAGTGTCACACACAGTCTGTATGACTAAACAAGCACAGCACAAAGAAGAAAGAAGAGTTGTATGTATTTAAGAGTCAATATAGATGACAACTGCTTCTGTCAACAGTGTCAGTGTGATTTGTCTTGACTGAGCAGCATGCTCATTCTCATTGACACTGTTGTTGTTCTCATTGTTCAAGATGACAATGAGAACATCATTGTTGTGTATGAAACAGTGAGCAGCATGGTCACACCACTTGCAGTTATTACAACACTCACTGAAATGTTCTGATGTACAACAACATTCTGAAAAGAGTGTCATACTGCATTTCTGACAGTTGATACAACTGACAGAAATCAACACACTCTGACTCTGAATCAAAATTGCATTGATGTATGACAATCAATGAGTTCTCACCTGATTTGATGTGATACAGAGCTGTATGAACAAAACATTCACACTGAGCAGTGTGAGAATGATCATTGTCTGAGAAGAGTGAGCATACAAGACAAGCTGCTGCTGATCAACAAAGAGAACTGAATCATCATCAGCAGTCACAAGGGTGAGGATGACAATGTATGCATCATAAAGAATGAGGGCCCTGTGAGCTGTCAGCTTTAAGACACATACTTATATAACACTTACATTGTTGTTGTTGTTGTTGTTGTTGCTGCTGAGCTTGTTATATGAGAGTCAGTGCTGACATATTCAATCAAAAAAGATTTCACATACAAAAGATGTCAGTGAAGAAGTTGAAGAAGAAAGAAAAAAAGAAGTCATACATGAGGTGAGAGGGTTTATAACTCACTTCACTGACAAATAAACTCAAGTGAATTGTTGAAGAAAATCACACAAGCAATGAAAAAATTTTCATCTGCAAACCTTACCTGTACAAAGCAGGCAAACATGTGTCAACAGACATTGACAATCATACAATGACCTTTTCAGAAGCTTAAAGCACAACCTTAAAAAGAAAGAAAGAGGTGATGTTATGAGTTGAACTCATACTAAGGTCTTATGATCTAGTTGCTTACTAAGACTCTAAGACTAAAGCACATTATCTTTTTGCTTCTGTATGAAGCTCTTC
>JAABUP010000750.1_pt1 | contig 69970 bp, 67 predicted proteins | sample 5559201 | NCBI WGS metagenome assembly JAABUP01 (sample SAMN10711887, study PRJNA513373) | rock metagenome | isolation source: Antarctica rocks | place: Antarctica | reverse complement strand
TCCCCGATGCTCCGCCGTCCGCTCTTTATCGCCTCTCTGGGCAATCCACCTCCAGTCTATAGCAATACCCTCCATTCCGCTGGCCACACACTACTGTCTTCTCTGCAGCGCCACCTGGTCTACCCCCCCTTCGCGAAAAGCCGCCGTCATGCGAACGGCCTCGTCTCTCAAGGGGAGGATTTCACCCTTTGGCAATCGCCTACCCTCATGAATGTGAGCGGCCCGGCCGTCGCTACTGCTTGGAAAGCCTTTTTGAATGGCCTTCCAAACGCGCATCGCTCGAATGCAAAACTGGTGGTAGTCCATGATGAATTGGAGAGTCCCCTGGGAAACATCAAGGTCAAGCCTGGGGGAAGTGCGAGGGGTCACAACGGGCTCAAGAGCGTGACGAGCAGTCTCGGGGGTATGGAGTATTCCAGGATTGGGGTGGGCATTGGAAGGCCTGTGAGTAGGGAGAGCAAAGATGTGGCAAATTATGTGTTGAGAAAGATGAGCCCAGTGGAGGTACAGAAAGTCTCTGATGGGGTTGATATGCTTGTGGTAGATCTAGTCAAGATGAGAGATGGATAACTTCGATCGTTGCACAGCGTCTACGTGCCCGCCTTACCATCACTCGGGTTGAAGCGTAGAACCCACTTCGGCTCCTCTGTTGTATCGACTATGAGGACGTCTTCCTGCCCTCTGCCCAAAATCCCCCAAATCTTCACCTCCTCCCTTCCCACCAGTCCCACCCAACTACTGCCCGCATATCGAACCCCATCTTCCCCGCCAGCCGGAGTTGCTCCTGGCTCCTCCCCACATCGATTGGCACATACTACCAGCACCTCCTTCTCCGCCATTCTCAACGGGTGCAGACGCTCGATCCAGTAGGTCAGTGTGTCCAGGTCCGGCGCCTCTTTCTCCTCTGCGATCGCCGCAGAGGTCAGATGAGTGAGCCACGCCATCGACAAAATCAAGATTTCTGATTGAGAGGCGATGGCGTGAGAGGCAAATTCATAGGCGGTCCAAGGCGCTTGGAATTGGTGTGGATTCAGATCCATGCATATGCCAAAATTCGCAATGACCGCTTTCTCGAGTGGCTTCTCGGACCCAATGGGGAGCGGGATGCTGAGCCAGCCTTGAGGCGAGGGTTGTGCCCATGTCTCGTCAGTATAATAGAGGTGGGTTTTTCGGTAGTGAGCGAGAACGCTGCCGTCTGAGGAGACGGTGACTGTGGAGTTGTGAGCGACAACATCTTCGTGGGGAGCCGAGGTGGAAGGCGGGGTGTAGAGCTCTGCATAGCCGACCTATAAGGATATCAATTCACATTTCCATTGGCAACTTCTGATCCTGGTAATGGATGGCCGCAGCCAGACAGGCACTTCCAGACATGGCATACCATGGGACATCAGATGGCTGTTCATGCCTAGGGATACTTACAGTTACAATGCAGTTGAGACGAGCAGCGGTGGTTTTAGCCCACTCGGTAGAGTGACCAAGGCAAGTCGGCTCGAGGTAAGGACGTATCGCGCCGAGAGAAGGATGGTTGTAGCCTGGATGGAGTAGTTAGGATCATGCTGTGTGCAGACAGAGAGACCGCCTTGAGGAAGATGGCGGCACCACCTGCGAATGCTAGCTCAGGCAGAACGAGCAGGTCGAGCTTTTCGAGGGAAGCCACTTCAAGGATGGCGTTGGCTCGATCTACGTTGGCATCGCGTTTCCCGATTTCGGGGCTGAATTGAAGACAGGCTATCCTCATAGTGGGGAGATTTGAGGGCCCAGATGTTCTAGTGCAACGGAAGACTATTGTCCTGTGGATTGTGCGTACAGTCGTGAGAACACATATGCTAGAAGCCCCATGAGATGAGAGTGTCATTATCTATAGAGCAAACATCCACGCTATCAAGCTCTTCAAGCTTCTCATGGCTGAAGAACATCTAGCAACTGCGGTAAAAGTCTCTGTATCGTCTCCGTTAAGTGTGGTTATATCTTGCAAGCTCGCCGCTGTTTCTTGATGCTGCACACAGGTACTGTCTCAAGCTACACTTCTACACATAGAAAGGAGCTTGCGAGGCTTGCGTACTACCACAGCATCAATGATGGGTGTAACAGGAGTGACTTGGCTCATCTGATTCAATGGCACCCGCTATGTGAAGATCAGTGTGCCTTGATGGAACCTTAGCGACGCTAGAAGATCTGATATAGTCGAGAACTTGCACTACCGCAGAAGACATGGGAGAAGGGATTCGATGATGAACTGGGCGACTGAACAACAAGATGAATAAAAGGCATTGGATGGCGGAAAGATGGACACGGACGAGCACCTCGTCAATAGGCTTTGTCGATGGCGGCTCCGGATGGTCGGGTAGCCAACATAAAGTACTGCAAGTACAGCAGACCTAGTCAGAGTCGAATATGAGGCGGTTGGGATCAGAATCGAACGAAGAGCATGACGCATACTCGCCAGCAGAATCCCAGGGATGAGGGGTGAATAGATCTCAGATTCGACTGTACTCACGAGAAACAGGCAAGAAAGAAGCCAAGTGGAAAAATGTGCGACGGATTCAGATCGGCCATCTGTAGAGTAGGAATACCTTCCATAACCCAGAAACGCAGTGGCTCACGTTGGCATCCCTCGGTCAACGTGTCGAAAGGACACAATGGGGTCAGTTTTCGCGCTGATTCCGTCCCCTCCCTCCATCGAAAGCATTCCTTCAAGGCTGTAGTCGCCATCAAGAGCGAGGCTGTACCGTCAGCGACACTTCAGACTCGACCTCACTCGAACAGGACATCGCCTTCGTTCGTGTGTGTGAACATGATTGAGAGGTGGCTTGAGCTGGGCTCGAGCTTGCACGCAGGGATGCTCGGACTCGGACATGATTGACCGGCTCGGCCGGACAGACCCAGACCCGGGGAACCCTCGGGCCTCGGGGAAGGGGCTAGCTAAGAATAGGACGTACTTACTTTACTCTACTACTTATGTAGCCTAGCGGAAGCGCCTTCCAACTTCGCCCCCAAGTCTCTCTGGGCCTCTTTCACTCCGTACTGGATTGATCATGGGGCAATGCCCATCACCCCGCAGAAGCAGTGGATTCTCTCGAACGGGTAGGTCCCTACCTACGACCCAATTTGCCCTCTAATGCCAACCTCTGGGATCTGTCATCGCCGTGCTGCATCCCGGTCAGATATGGAGAAGGCTGCAACACTGTGGACGCGCGAGTCCATTGATGATTGCATTCCTACAAGTCATCAGGATTCTTCCACTGATCCCCTTTCATGTCAACCCTGAGCATGGTCAGCCTCACGCACTCGGGTCTACCCGCCCTACTCTGCTTTTCATCCACGCGGCAGTATCTGACCATACGCTTTGGGACGACCAAGTGGCCTTCTGTACGTCCAAAGGATGGGGCTGCCTAAGATACGATCTGTTCGGGTTTGGGCAATCTTCTCTTGACCAGACCCTTCATACAAGGGACCGAATATCTCCCGTAAAGCTCCATGAACATACGGCGAAAGTCGTAGCAGCATACCTCGACAGTGTGTCAGGGTCTGGACGCAAAGATGCGACAAGATTCGTGGTTATAGGCCTCAGCCGTGGCGGAGGAATCGCCGTTGACTTTATCCTCTCTCACCCCGACAAGGTGACTGGACTAGTAATATGTGCAGGCGCCCTCGGAGGCCTTGACGTTCCCAACACATCCGCCGAGGAGTCAGCTTTCAATGATCTGGAGACACTCATGAACAGACATGAGATTGAAAATGCTACGCGAACGGTAAGCTGGTTGCAATGTCAATCACCCCCGTCCGCTGCTGAATCCAAATTCGTAAGACATGATACTACTGCATTTCTACGTACTTTCTTCCGCCGAATGCACATGGCAACTCTCGACTTGACTCCATTAGTGTGATGCTGACTTAAGACCCGCTTATCAGCTTGTTCGCATATGGGGTGACGGGCCTCTCGAGAGGCCAGGTCGCAGCGATGACAGGGTGAGAAAAAGGCTCTACGCATGGTGTAAGCGCATCGTCGAGGCCGAGGATGCCAGGACTGGGGGTGACGCGATCCCTTCCGAAGACCTCCACGGTCCTCCAGCCGCCGAGCGATTGAGTGAAATCCAAGTCAAAACGATTGTGGCGACGGGGAAGTAGGATGAGAGCAGCACGAGCAAGGCGATGGAATACATGGCTCAGCATGTGCCAGGAGCCCGACTGCAGGAGTTCGAAGCAGCGCACATGATCAATCTCGAGTGTCCCGCAGCCTTCAATGAATGGCTTGGTCTCTTCCTGCCACAATACCTGGGATAAAGCTACGCTCATCCAGGGGGGGCACCATTGATCCACTGCGGCGGTGCGTCTCCTCTGTACCACTCGGCAGCACCCCGACGGATTCCGCTCGACTTCTCTGGTCAGCTGCTCTCGGGCTCGGGGTTGGTGGGGCTAGTTGGAATGATGCCTCTGTATATTGTGCCATGCCCGAGCGCGGAGGAGGTCAGATGAGGGTGCAAGACGTTGGAGTTGGAATGCAATCTTCTGTTTTGACGGTGCTTGACCTGCTAGTCCCCCATCCTTTGGAGGTCAGGAGCGATAAGAGACGGTTGTGGCCCAGGTCCGACCCTGGCGCGATTGGAAGCAAGCATCTAGGTGTATCGGGAGGAGAGGGAGGAGCAGCGGCTCAGTCAAGGCAGACGGCCCGCGGTGGTGGTGATGTGCATAAAGTGCTACGACAAGGACTACTTCTAGTTTAATCTAGTTCGACTTATTCTCAGGTAGTTACACATGGAGTGCTCGCCGGCATGGGATTCACCCAATCATGGCGCCCAGAGAGCCGTCATCACCACTGCCCACTTGAGCCGGAAGGAGTCTGGAGAGTTTGGTGAGCGAGTCGTAGCTCATTCCTAGTCCCACCCTTGCCCTAACGCCCCCCGCATCATCACCGGCCAATGATGATGGGCGACCTGGAATGTCAGGAATAGAGAGGACCAGCAGGGTGCAGAGGGTGCAGAGGGTGCAGCTAAAACCTAAAACCTAAAACCCGGCCATGTGACCACTCCCACATCTCCCATCTACCATCTCCCATCTACCATCTACGTTACGTCTCTTGTTCGGTACGAGGAAAGGGGTGGTGGACATTCAACAATACCCGAATCATTGATGTGCAAGTGTTGAGAGAGATCAGACAATCCTCCCCTCCCATCAAAACATTTCGCCTCATTCAATCCACAATCCACAACCTAAAACCCCTCCCCACCCACGAGCCACCCCACCACCCAGGTCCCGTGACTGCCTCGACCGATTAGGCCATCGCAAGCAAAGAGAGCCCATCAAGACACGCGTGTGACCATCGTAAGTCTCGGAAGTCTCAGTTGAATGGAATCAATCCTCCCAGTGCTGCACCCTCCGCCACTGCTTGCTGCGTGCCCACCATGTCTCTCCCGTCGCGTTCACCCCGTGCCACTCCGACAATATCAACCACCGTTGTGAAGCCCACCTCTCTCCATCACTGGCATTGCCGCCAACCTTCCTGCGTCCTGCGTCCTGCTTCCTGCCACCCTTCACTTCGTTGCTTGGATCACGGCTGTGTCCGATAAGACTGCCAAGCACACCGCGGCCGGAGCGTGGGGCAGGTGGTGACTGCGAGAGGATTCTAGTCTGCTCGGGTCCCAAGCATTCTCCATCCCATACCGCGTACTTGCATGACTCGTGACAGCCACAGCTGACTGCGTGTTGGATATCTGCTGACCGGACGCCAGTCGACAAGTCAATCCAGCATATTTCACCGCCACTCCCGCACCCGTTCACATCCAACGCGCCTGTGCATCCTGCACCACCTCCCCAACCTCACTGCCGCCATCCCATTCGCCTTCACGTATTGTGTTGCGGGACCACTCGATCCGTCACTTGGCCCTTGACGGCTGTCGAGGTGGTCTGCGACCTCGCTAATCTCAAGGCCTCGTTCTTGGGGTATTGATGTTACGGTGGTTACTCGACTGACGCTGCGGGCAAGAATTGCGTCGCTATAGTCCGGTATAAGACTGTGAGCGCGGATTGTGCTCTACGGTAAACGGTGGCCCTGTGTGAAGATAACAGCACGCTCACACTGACACTGTCTGAGCTCGTCATCACACCTCCCAACGAAAAGCCCCATTCACCCTCCGCCTGGTGACTGCCTCTTACTACATGTCTACCGCACAACACTATCCTCCCCAGGAGAGGATGAACCCTGCTATGGATCCATCTCTTCAGCATAAGGGTTCTACCAAGAGGAAGCGAGACTCTTCAGATCAAAACGGCGACAGAAAACAGGTGACCCAGTGGCCGACACGCTCATCAATGAGCGTCCATGGGAATGGTCACAACACCGATAGCTCCAATGATTTCCTCTCTTCTACCTCCAATGAGCTCAGCAGCATTAGCCAGCACATCGCTCAACATCTCGCCAATGCATCGCCCTCTACGGCAGCTGCCGCTCTTGCTGCGAACATGCCGCAGTTGACGGTACCACAACCGACCCAGCTCTCATTTCCAAGTACAGGGTCTGGCAATGACCCAGATCGACAGCTGGATTCCTCCTTCGACATGGGCGGGGGGTCCGACGGAGATCAAAATCAGCATGCACCAGGCGCTCAATACAACCTCGAGGTTTATCAGGGACCCGGGACCGGAGACCCGCAATCTGGACGGGATCCTGAGAGTGGCGGTGTCAAGCCAGCTGTGGGGACTGATGAGTGGCACAAGGTCCGAAGAGATAACCATAAGGAAGGTCAGTCATGGACGACTCAACTGACAACATTGTCCTCCGCCGTTTACTAACAGGGAGCCACAGTGGAGCGTAGACGTCGAGAGACGATCAATGAGGGAATCAACGAACTCGCAAAGATAGTGCCCAATTGTGAGAAGAACAAAGGCTCGATATTACAACGGGGTGTACAATACATCACGCAGTTGAAGGAGAACGAGTCCCGCAACATTGAAAAGTGGACATTAGAAAAGCTGCTTACGGATCAGGCAATCGCGGAACTCAGTTCGAGTGTGGACAGGCTCAAGAATGAGCTCGATCGCTCGTACCGCGAGGTCGAGCGGTGGAAGAAGACTTGCCAAGAAGCTGGATTGGAGCCGAAAGAAAACGACGCCAGTGGGAGCGACGATGATGAGACCTGAAGTCACGTACAACGTGACACTCCGACGACCGTCATGATTGGGACGCCAGCGGCAATCCTCCCTTAAGCTAACGTTCTTAAGACGTTCCCAAAGGGCCCAAAGGGGAAACACCAGGCTGCTTATGGCTGGAGTACCGCAATACTCAAGCCTCCAGCGGGGATGATCATGGCTCTTCACTGCCATTCTAACTGTACATTCATTCTTCACATTTTTGATGCTGCTCTCATTCGATCTTCACTGGACGGACTTTTCACATATGTTTTGGGATTGAAGAAGGAACCTGCATCATACAACTTTCTTAATACTTTTTTTTTCAGGTTGGCGGCGACACCTGATTTTGCATCGTGGTGGCGGTTGTAAGGCATGAGGTGGTCAAATGATGACCACGCGGGGATGCAGGAATGATGCTCAGAGCGTGTGTATGGATTGCGATTGTGGTTCAGACAAGATTCGAGACTTGCGTAGCGTAGTTCATGCGCGGGATCGAAAAACATCAAGCCGTAGAGGCATTGTGGGTCAATGTCATTTGCGATGGTCAAAAGCTCCAAACGTCCGTGAAACATCCGCTGACAGGGACGCCATTGATATGAATCAGGGCGTCATTTTCACTCGTTTCTCTTTGCACCTGATACGAAAGCTGACCAGTCCAAGGGTCTGGGCGCAGAATGCTACTCCTCTTGGACCCGGATGATATACTTACGCCGGGATAGGGACCCCAGCCTTCTGGGCCACGGCAATATCAGTCCATAACATCAATGGTCAAGAATTGATCGTGAACCGTGGTACCCGCCTTCCATCCGTCTGGGTATCCAGCGTCTGGTCATTCCGGTATATCAACATCATCTTGACTTTCTTCCGTCACTGATTCGAAGTGTGTCTCCGGGGAGCGCTGTTTGCACCCATTCATCTCCCACCGCATTTATGAAGTTTCAACTGCATTGAAATCCCCAATTCCATCCCTACTGTATCGGGTTACGTCCGATAATCGCCATTGATGGTCACTGTTGGAAGGGTCAGTCATGACTCGAATCCAGTTTGCCAAGTTGCAAAGGTTTTACACACCGTACTCGTGACTGAAATCGCAAAACCAATAACTTGCTTCTTCCTTCCCATCACCATCAAGGCCTCCCCCCAAATCCACCAGAATCTCAAGATCCTCGTCCGCTAGTATCTGTGCGGCGCGTGCCTCGTCGATATTCTCAGGTTCGCCATTAACGACCAATTTTAAAACCTGGCTCCCATCGGTAGGCACGAAGCTCACGCTTGTCTTTTCCGGAATGACCGTCTTTAGGTCCGTAGTCTCCGTGTAGCCAATGGCGCACAGGATACGACCCCAATTTGCGTCTTTTCCATACAGTGCCGTCTTGACAAGCGGATCTCGAGCGATAGTTGAGGCGATTAGCTTGGTGTCGTGGAAAGAAGGCGAGTTGACGACTCGGACTCGAACGAATTTGGTGGCCCCTTCTCCGTCGCGAACGACTAGTTGTGATAGTCTTTGGGTAAAGTCTGTCAGTACCGCTTGCATGGTCGTGAAACCTTCCGAGTTTGCTTCATTGATGATTTCGCCGCCGGCCGCACCGTTGGCTAGGATTGCAAGAGTGTCATTCGTACTAGTACTGCCGTCAACGGAAATCGCGTTGAACGAGCGAGCGACTGCGTGATTGAGCAATTGCTGGAGAGTATTAGACGCAATTGGAGCATCGGTGCAGAGGACTCCGAGGAGTGTGGCCATATTGGGGTGGATCATGCCCGCACCTATTTTAATCAGAGAGTTGGCTCGGAAAGGGAGTCAGGTGCTTAGATTACCTTTGGTCATGCCTGCTATCGAATAGGTGATATTAGAAGCGGACGGAAGAGTGAAGGTCATAGAAAGAAGTTTAGGGAATGTGTCCGTAGTGCAAATCGATCTAGCCGTCGTAAGCCTACATAGCTCCATGGTCAGCGCTGCTGAATGCATCAAAAAGTAGACCTGTTTGATAGGTCCAGAGACTGTAAGGGGGAGATAAGTGTACTGCCTCCCCGTATAGACATTGCGAATCAAAATAAATCCTGAACAGGGGGAGAATTGTCCTGTAACCGACTTACCATGCGTCATGCGATTGGTCAAGATTCGAGATAGCCTTGGGCACTGCTTCGAGTATTTTATGTATGGGCAGTCTTTGGCCGATTACTCCCGTAGAGCAGACAAGAGAGCTGTCAGGAGTAGGGTCAGGTTGCAGACCATCCATTGAGGCTGCCATGCTGGTTGCATCTTCAAGGCCTCCTTTACCAGTCACTGCATTGGCACAGCCAGAATTAATGATGACGGATCTAATGCCTTGCCCCTTTCGTCGCTTGAGTACTTCTTTGCTAACCGTTACAGGCGCTGCCTGAAACGTATTCTGCGTGAAGACGGCCGCGGCGGAGCATGGTGACTCGGATGCGATCAGAGCCAGGTCAGGAAAGCGTGTATTGGATGCTTTGACGCCAACATGAGTGCCAGAAACGAAGAAACCTTTCGGGTATGTGCCGGTTGTCGGAACATATTTCTGCTTTGCTGTAGGAATTGAACCGTCTACTGGAGCTGAGTATTTTCGACTTTGTTTAAGAAGGTTGGATGCTTTTGCCGTAGCACCCAAAACTGGAAATGATCACTCAGCTAGGAAGGTAAACAGACAGGCAGGGCTTGGCTACTGACATTTTCGTAGCACATCCATGATTGTGAACCACAATGGGGGAAAAGACGCAAATGCAACCAAACCAATGCAGCGAAACAGTGAGAAGCCAGCAGGATGTGTGTCAACCGGGCGAATATGATGATTACAAGAGCGATGATGACGATGAGTCAGAGTCTTAGATCTCGCATGATCCTTCGTAGACTATGTAAGTAGGACCGGACCAAATGGATGCTGTGAACAGCATTGTAATCAGGTCGCAGCCATAGATATTTAGCTTATTTTTGAAGGTAGTCACAGAGACCAGATGGATCCTCAAGTGTATTTTGGCCTGAATTGGTATCGTGTGTGCATTGTTTCATTCTCATGCAGTTGACTTCAAGACCCCACACACGCAAGCTGAAACCCTGCACTGTGGCTGCGGCCCGACCCATCTGTCCGCTTGGGAAAGCCCGAGAATGCCAAGGCCTGCAGCTCATGCCGCCGACTTACTAACATCGATACTGCTTTTCGATATCGCACATGCCTAGAAACTGTGGCCGGTGTCTACCTCATGCCCACCCTCTGGAGAACCGGGGGAGAAATTCTCGCATGATGACCGGGCGACCAACGAACCGCACATTAAGATCTATCCAGCATGTCAAATAGCAACGGCTACACGAATGGGGCGTACGGGACCGATCGTTACGAGGAGGAATCTCAAGATGATAGGCAAAAAGGTGGTAGTTATCAACGCCGAGCTGGAGGATATGGGGGCTTTCACGACAATACACTTTCCGTGCCACCAGAACCCGAATTAGAACCTCCACCGCCTCAACTATCTTTCAGACGTCGAGGCACTGAGGACTCTACCGGCGGGTTTGGGCTCTTCGCATCTGGGCGAAGGGACACAGATGAGTATGACTCCAGTAGAAGTCGGGACAGGGCTGTACGTGGCCAAGATACTAGGCTTTACGGTAACGGACCGGGGGCTACGCAGATTGAAGGTGTATTGGACCACATTCATGCGGACTGGGATGTAATGACTAGAGATGACTGTGTGCCTGTCCATGTTGCTTTGCAGCTTATGGATTATAGCTCCCTTGGCCGTGGAAACGACTATCAGGACTTCCAAAGGACGAACAAGCACCTGCAGAAAGCCTTGAAAGCCATCGTAAACGAACATCATCAGGGCTTCAATAGCTCTATTGGGACATTCCACAAAATTCAGGCAAGCATTCAAGCCTCACAGGGCCGGGTTCGAGCGTTAAGAGACTCAGTGCTAGGCGCAAAGTCAAGTCTTATGGTTACCAAACCTGAACTCAAGATGTTGGGATCTTCTTCGCAGAAATATGATGATATGCTTTCAATGCTGGGACAGATAGAGAAGCTACAGCTGGTCCCCGAACAATTAGACGCTCGAATTTCAGACAAACACTTCCTGCCAGCTATTGATTTGTTGCAAGATGCCTTGAGGATGATCAGGAAGTCCGACATGGAGAATCTAGGAGCGTTGACAGATCTTCGCATTTATTTCAGCAATCAAGAAACATCTTTGACTGACATACTTATTGAGGAACTTCATGACCATCTATATCTGAAGTCGCCATATTGTCATGATCGATGGAAACCATATGCAGGGAACGCCGTCAACGTCAGCGCCTCCGAGACTGGTGCGGTATCGTTGCCGAACACTTGGGGCAGGCCTCTGTATGCTTTCCTCGACAGCTTTGACGCTTCTTCGCCGATGGAAGATAACCCGTCGCAGAATCCGGAAACCAATAGCTTTCAGTATATACGCATGATCATTGAGTCTTTGAACAAGCTGGGTCATCTTGATATAGCGATTGATCGAATGGAACAGCGTCTTCCCGTAGAGCTTTTTGCCATTGTGGACAGGACGAATCAAGAAGTTGACATGCGGCATGCAACTCACACTCGAGGTCCACAGAATCTAGAAAAATGGCCCCTCGGCTCTGGCCTCGACAACGCAAGCGGTCATAGTGAAGTACTAAACGATCTGTTATGGACTCTGTATTCTAAATTCGAGGCAATAGCGGAGGGTCACAGAGCGGTTCACGAGTTTGTAGCGGGTATTGTCAAACGGGAAGGGATAAGACAATCAGAAACTCTACTCAGAGGCTTCAAGGAAATGTGGAAGCTCTATCAGAGTGAAGTGAGCTTTCACTCCGATTCTGAATGCCGAGCATAAGCTGATTTCCTCAGATGCGTTCGCTACTCCATGACTATCTAGCGACAGATGAGAACCAGTCGAGCAGGCATCGTCGTCAGCCTGCCTCGGGGGGCAACATTTTCCACAAGAGCCAGCGGGAAAGAAATAAGGTAATCCTCTGGGGTCAATTTTACAGAGCCACACTGACCATCTAGCGAGTGTTCAAACTGTCCGAAATTGACGAAAAGTGCGCCGACATAGTTGCTGACCAGCGTGATCTCGATCAGATACTACAATCTTCCGTGCCAGGCCTCGTCTCAAAATCTCAACGACGCTCGGGTATCAGCCACAATACTACCTCTACGGCCAGCGGCGGTCCAGTTGCAGGGCACAAATTGCTTGTGGAGCCGACAGTCTTTAACATCAGCTCCGTCTTACCACCATCTTTGTCTTTCCTTCAGCGACTCAAGGACATCGTCCCTCATGACTCACAAATAGCAATGAGTACGCTGACCTCTTTTCTCGACGAGTTCCTCGTCAATATCTTCTACCCTCAGCTGGAGGAGACTATCACAGACTTGTGTACACAGACTTTCGCCGAGTTGGAAGCATTCCAACAAGATCCTCAATGGTCCCAATGTTCTACGAGACCGATCTTCAAGGTAATCTGCAGGAATTTCGAGACATTGGCCCTGGCCGCTAATTTCAGCAGGGCACATCTAATTTCTTTTCATTAATTCGATCATTCTGTCAATTGATCGATACGATACCTCCCGACTTGACATCTACACAATTAATCATTACTCAGATGGTCGCTTACTATGATAGATGCTGCGAATGGTATAAAGCACTGGTAAAGAGACCTCAAATGCAAGTCCAAGATGAGGTTCGGTACCTGAAGACTGCAGCCGCGTTGGTAGACGGAGGAGATGTCCGTAATCTGGTTGAGTCTATTTGGACAGGAGATGTGCCCAATGAGCAAGGGGACGTCATGCAAAAAGAGGTCAAAGTGCTAATTGCGAAGACAAATGAGTTGCCTTTGAACCCGTTTGACATCATATCGGACCGCAGATCCGTCACAGCTCTATGCTTGATATATTGCAGCATGCAATGGCTTGCGACTCAGCTAACCCAATTACGACGAGTCATACCAGAGAAAAAATCATCTCATCACGACTCGTCCAAACCAACACACACCCGCCAATGGTCCCTCCTCGGTGCCGCCCACCTCAAGGATGAAAACACTTCAATCTATCTCCCCATGACACAAGACACAGTCGAGGCATTCGACAGCATCCTGACTTCTATCCGTACCCTTGGCGATATCGCTCTCCTGACCCTCCACGTCGACATCCGCCTTGGCGTGATCCACATGTTAACGCGCACCCTTCACACACCTTACATCCTCGCTCAGCCAGCGCAGGACCCAGACCCATTCATCTTGTCACTGAATACTGACCTATTATCATTCGCCGATACACTCTCTACGCATTTGCCCACTCCGGCGCAGGATTTCATCAGAAATGGGCTCGCGCTTCTCATGGATACCTTCCTCGTGACCAATGCCGCCCACATGACTGGCGGTATGAATGAAAACGGCTGCGGAAGGATGCAACTCAACATTCTTGTGCTCTCTCAGAACCTCAAGTCAATAGAATCGGGCTCTGCCGAACATAGCATCGAGCTTGATCGGAGTGCACGCTTTTTCGACCTCTTTATGGAAGGCGCTGACGCTGTGGTCGAGAAGGCCAAAGACAAGGGAGGGGAGGGCTTGGAGGGTTTCAGTCTGGAGGAGCTAAAGGCCTTGGTTGAATTGTGGTATCGAGAGGGGACCGAGAGTGGGTTAAGAGAGGTTCAGGTGAAGAGTCGGCGCGAGCTAGGAGACAGATTACTGGTGCTCAGTGAATGTTTATGGAATAGATGACACATGATGTGAGTTTTATTCGTTCATCGGTCGTGAGTCACTCAATATGTACAAGAATCCAAATGCTACCACGATTTTCAGGTCCTCCATTGTGTCTTTTGTTGACGTACCAAGTCGTAGACTTGGAAACCTCCGTATTCCACACACCTACCACCCTCGCTTGGCCAGTTTCTCTCCCTCGCTCATCCTCTCCACATTCAGCCCTACCATAGCCTCTCCCAACCCTTGAGAAACCTCGGCCAAAATCTTTGGATCTCGGAAATGCGTCGTCGCCTGTACGATGGCCTTCGCCCTTTGTACCGCATCTCCAGATTTGAAAATTCCACTACCCACGAATACTCCGTCACATCCCAGCTGCATCATTAACGCGGCGTCCGCCGGCGTCGCCACACCACCAGCGGCGAAATTGACCACTGGTAACCGACCCAGCTCTGCGGTCTCTTTCAGAATATGGAATGGGGCATTCAGTTCTTTTGCATAAACGCGGAGTTCCATGTCTGACATGCCCTTCGCCTTATTGATCTCAGACGTCACGGTCCTCATATGTCTGACAGCCTCCACCACATCTCCCGTTCCCGCCTCGCCTTTGGTTCTTATCATAGCTGCTCCTTCATCTATCCTCCTCAGTGCTTCTCCTAGGTTACGGCACCCGCATACAAACGGCGTCTTGAATGGATGCTTCTCCACATGATGCGTTGGATCAGCAGGCGTCAGCACCTCACTCTCGTCGATATAGTCCACCCCCAGACTCTCCAAAATCTGGCACTCGACAAAATGACCTATCCGTGCTTTTGCCATGACTGGAATTGTCACTGTCTCCATTATCTCCTTGATCATAGAAGGGTCGGACATGCGCGCGACACCCCCTTGTGCTCTGATGTCGGCGGGCACACGCTCGAGGGCCATGACGGCGCAGGCGCCAGCTTCTTCTGCCACACGGGCTTGATCGGCATTGACGACGTCCATGATCACACCACCTTTCATCATCTTGGCGAGGCCTGCTTTGACTGTGAATTTGGGGGTTGAGGAGGGTTCTTTGGCAGAGGATGAGGGTTGGGGAACACCATTGCTGGTGGCGGTGGTGGAGTCATTGATTGCCATGTTGGCTTCAGTTTTTCTTGGATTGGCCTTGAAAAGCTGCGTATCTCAATTCGCGAGTCTGGTCAAGCAGGCTGGACAAGTCGTCCTTGTCGTGAGCACGAATTTTAGAATCTTGCCACTGAGAATGGAAGCCCGATCTTGAAGTCTGGGACGGTTGTCGATTTAGGAAGGGCAAGACAATAGATATGAGAGAGACTCTGCGCCGAGAATATTTGCCAACTTACCAGAATTGATCACGACAGAAAAGATGTACGAGAAACTGTATTAATTCTGTATGACTCTTTGATTTGATTCACTCCTGAGACCGGAGAAAGTCTGCATTTTGCGCTAAGATAATGCAAGTTAATCCCCTGGCCGACGCTAGCCGTTAAAGTAGCTAGTTCTGAGCAAAGGAAGCCAGGGTATGTCATCACCACCTGCTCATCTTCAAAGCAAAGACAGCCACATAAAAGGTCTCGATTGAATTCCGCCCAGAAGTACCTTCAAACACCCCTCCACCGATTCAGCTTCGCTGACATTATTCACCAATGGCCTCCGTCCTCCTTGCCCGAAGCCGCCCTCTGTTCTCCCTCTCCGTTGGCCTAGGGCTTACCTCTCTGTATGCATCACAAGCTTTCTACCGACAGAAACCGCTTCGATGCGAAGCAGCTGGCGCAACGCCCATGACGACGGTATCAGAGTCTTTCAAGACATATTCGAAGGATGCGAAAGTGCCAGTATTCAGGGATGGGAGACCTAACCCGGATGCTTACAAGCAAATCAGTGCGGGGAGCATAATGGGTACGTTCCGCGTACCTCCTCGATATTCAGGGGTTAAACTTAATTGGGGCGCTGATATTCGGTGGCTTCTAGGGTTGCTGGGGGGTGTAGCTGTGAGCACCTTTTCCAAAACATTGGCACTTCTATTTGGAATGTTGGTTTTTGGCGTCCAGGTCTGTCCAAACAAAGCTGTCGATTGTAAAAGAAGGAAAGCAGACTGACCAATCCACAAGTTCATGGCTTCGAGAGGATACAACATTATCCCGACTTCAAGGATACAGAGATATGTGAAGGGGATAGATTTACGGTCTGCGATAGAAGATAATGTCGCGTTCAAGCTCAGCTTCGGAGCTACCTTCATGCTCGCCTCATTAGCTGAATTTTGAAAAGGCATTGGCTGTGTCATGTAAACGCGATCTATTGCTATGGGTATAGTGATGCAAACGCCACCGCTATGCTCTTCATTCTGGAGTGACTCAGCTTTAACAGCGTTTCACTGCGCTCAGATAACGTCTTTTGCTGTTCATCTCGTGTAGGAGAATTCCGGTCCTCGACACTGAATCCAGAAATCCTTCATGGCTTGGTTCGTTCCCTTGGCTCCCCGAAGACTACAAACTCATGTCAGCAACAGCGAAACGCTAGATACTTGCGATCGTACCTCATGATCCTCTGTAGGAACACACTCTTCTCCGATGGGTTGACCTTCTGACTCGGAAAGCTATCGCCGTTCAAAGCATCCGAAAGCCACAATTTAGCAGATGGCTGGGAGAAGATCATTTTCTTCAGCGGCTCAGCCAAATCGTCGAGCTCACTGCGACTTGCCTCTCCAGCCACTTTATTCACAAGAACACGACAGATCAATGGACCGTATCGCCCCATGGCAGCCCGAAGGAAATTGGTGACTTCTTCCGATACATCGTGTCTCTGTACAAATGTTGCCTGTAGCAGTCAATGACTGTAGCGCCATGAAAAGAGACGCTACGAACCCAGAAGTGAGCTGCTGATCGTTTTGGCATAATCTCGGGGACCGTAAGCGCTCTCAGGATAAAGTCGAAAAGCACCTGGATGTTAGGCGTGTTCATCATACTACCAAAATATCGCGGAACCATTCTGTCTGCGAGGTCTATGGCGGCTGTTGAGACCTCAGGATCGGAAGAAGGATCGCCTGATTTGACTGTCAGCCAGTGCACGCTACGCTGTGGATCTCAAAATTTGCCTACAGCCCAGCATACTGATTAGCCCGAGCTGGTGAGTCAGAAAGGTTGAAGCCGCGTTGTTCATAGCACTTTCGGTATCGTTAGCTCGACTTGTCAAGCAAATCCCGGCAGTGTCCAGAACACAATCCAGACGCGCGGTGTCTAGTCTACTTGCAAGGACAAAATTCACTGTGATTTTGAGAGGAAATACAAAAAGGCCCGCAGTCCTCTCTTTACAGCCGACGCGAAGAATTTGACAACCAGCTTCAATTGCGTCACTGTTCCGTTTCATCAGCACGGTCATGGACTCCAGTATTCGAACTATCCTGACTTGAAGAAGGGCACCTTGACCTTCTGTCCAGAATGTTGATTGAGCAGCTTCCACGTCGAGGTCGATCACAGCCTCATCAGGCGCTTGCAGTGCTTTTCCCATACTTACCAAGCACTTCAGAGCACTGATGCCATTCTCTTGGCTCTCCTCGGTGTTCGACGATTTTAGTGCTTGCATGTATCTCCCAGCATCTTTTTCAACGGTTTGGATGACTTGAATAAGGGGTGCGATCTTATCCTCATCCCTTTGCAGTGCTTGAATTATTGATGCGATAGCTCCGACCAATTTTTCTTTGATATTAGTCTCTATGGTATTCCATGTCAAGACTGCTTCGTATTGTTGTAGAAAGGCGCCTAGCTCTGACGTCAATGTTTTACGGCAAGACGAGCAGGTGGAAAATATCGCCTTTGCAACCACATTGGCCAAAGCTGGGGATTTCAGAGATTCGAAAAGGAAGTTTAGCATCCCTGGCAAATGCTCATTGTGTCTCTCGAAGAAACTCGTGTAGCTACTGATCATGCTCACGGCTGTTTGCCGCGTCTTCGCAGGAATATTCTCTGACGTGTTGGCCATGTCTGCAAAGAGCGAGGAGGCAAAAACCTTCGCTAGCATACCATCGACTGAACCATCGTCTGCGACCAAGTCTGCAAGTGCGTTAAGGCAGAATAGGGTAGCTTCGAACGGAAGCCAAGCACGGTCGTTGAGCGATTGCAGGGCCAGATGGGCAAGTTTTTCGAAAATCTCCACACCGAGCAGTCTATACGATGATTGAAGCAGATCATGCACATCTTTGCGGAAATTCTTGAAGCTCAATCTCGCATCGGAATCCCAAGTGACAGCAACTTCGTGCGGTGGCATTCGAATCTTCACCCAACAGGCCTCAATCACTGCTTCGATTCGCTGTCGAGCAACATTTATCCAAGTGGGCCGGTCCTCTTCGTGGTCGAAAAGAGAATCGATGACGAATTCTGTATAAGTGGTCCAGAACTCCAAGGCCTGTGAACAGACCTCGTCTTCGACGCCGCCGTATTCGCCACAATTTAGAAACTGAAGAAGTTGGTAGAGTATTCGATCCAGTTGCGCATTGTCCGACTTTTGGGCAAGGTCTTGCACAGCTGCGTCTCCGTAGGCCAGCAGAAGCTTTGCGAAAGACATCGTATCCTCATCGAAATCTCCTCCCTTCAGCCGCGAAACGACGTCGCGAGCATCATCAGTGGACAGAAAGATAGAGAGCGTACGGAAGTCGTTGTCTGTCAGGAAAGCTGGAAAGTGGTTCAGAATATCGGTGAACAACTCAGTGACTGCATCATACATATACTCATGCTGTAGAGCCGCCATTGCTAGCGGCGTTAGTGGTCTCAGATGTTGCAAATCTGATCCACTGCCGACCCAACCCCGTTGCACATACATGACCCAGGACTATCAGTGATTTAGTAAGATACGATCTGTGTAGTGAAGTCTCTAACGCCATACTTGAAAGCACTTTAGGCCATGTTCAGCCAAACTCAAGTCTTTTGTGGAAGAAATGTTGATCGAATGATGGAGCAAGTCTGTCACGTCTCGGATGTTTGAAGATATCCTTTCAAAGTATTTGTACCTATAAATCCTGATATTAGTTCTCAGTATTGTCTAGCCTTTGCACATGATTTCATACGTTTGTATACTTGCACCATTTACTTTGTTGACTTCCTCGACAAGTCCCGCTGCAAACCATAAGATTGTTTTGACTTGAGCTCCACTGAGAGCAGCGACTGCGGAGGACATCGAAATCTGCTCGTTATTAAAGCTTTCGAATGGGATCGAGTATCCATTTTGAAACGAGACTATGAGAAATCGAATACATCGGTCTAAAGCCCCTGAAGGCCTTAGATAGTAGGTGATCAGAGCAGAGCATAGTTTCTTCAACACCAGAGCACTCTCTTCCGCCTTGACTAGCTGAATTAGCCATTCGACAAGTCTACTAAGCAAAGATGTAGCGTCAGCCTCGCTCAAAGAGTTCCTAGAGACGTAATAAGCTTCTATAGAGCCAAAATACAAAGCCATTCTTGCCAATCTTGATTCGTCTTAATGGTGAAGGTCAAGGCTCCGAAGAAGCGAACGTTGGTATCCTCACTATGTAGAAGCGCATCGGCAATTTGCCAGCCTTCTGGAGATCTTTGAAGCCTTTGTAGGGTCTTTTCAATACCTGCAATCTCTTGTGGTGACCCCGGTTGATAAAATGTCTTGACAAGCTAATACATTAATTACTCGTCAGTCCATACAAGACATTGTGATGGCAATATTGCACACCTGTTCCACTTGTGTTATGCTCTGAGCCTGACCCGAATCATGTCTGTTGATGTTTGTAGACTCCATGATGCTAGATTGAGCCTGTGACAGGGTTTTCAAATCATCTCAACAGCCACTCCGGGTCTGACAGTTCCCCACAGAAGAATTGAAGGCACAGAACGCGGCTCAATCGGTTTGCTTAGATCAGAACAAGAAGAATGAGTGCTTCTTCATTGGGAACAGGAGGACTTGCTGGTGGCTTGATGACGAGGCTAGGCTTGTTGACAAACGGATGGTAGATGGAAAAACTGCCAACTCAAGCTGACACCCATTTCTTTGTAGTGGAACATGAACATTTCTATGGAAGGAACGGCTTTGTTTTCAGAATGTTCCTGAGATCTCTCAATCCAGCGCTCATCACAATCGAGTAGCACATCAGCCAGATACAATATGTCGATCTGTAAAAGAACCCCCAAATCCATCGTATCCATCGTATCTTTTGGGAGAAAAATACACTTATCTTATCGGTATTGGTATTCGGCGCCGCTGGCCACATTTAAGTTACCTAGTGTCGCTCTAGTGTCTAGTGGTAAATTATTCGGGTTCAGTTTCCTGTCCTGGAGGAATATCATGTGCAGCTCTAACGCTGTCAGACAAAATTCTCCTCGAGATCCAACCCTCCGTCCAATCTTTCCTGCGGCTCCCTGCTTCGATTTATTGCACCATGTGGGTGCTGGGCTAAGAGGCATGCGATTGTCTCCTCACGACCAGTAGTGCCTCCTCATGAAATGCTCTCGCTCACAAGGAAATCGGCCTCTACTCGAACATGGAAACAGCATTATGCAAGCATTGACAAGACGCGTCCATCTTTCTCAGCCATTTCGATCTGGCAACAGAGATTCCGCACTGTGGACAGCAGATGGGACCCATTTTCATGATCGGCAGGATCGTACTAGAGGACCGAAGATGTACTCACATTACGGTCCTCGTTTACAGGCCCTAGGATTGAGCTCCACTGAGATATCCTGATGCCTAAGACTTTTGCTGATATTGAAGCTGTTTCGATCACTGTGGAGGAGATTCAGCGTGAGAATATTCTAGGTTAGCCTAGGATCCTCTGTTGATGCCCAACATTGCCTTGTACCTGGAGCTTCGCTCCAAGATTTGAGTTTGAATCGCGATGGGCTGCTGATGATATGAAATGAGACTACAATCACAGCGATCTAGGACATTGAGTAACAATATTTCGTTTACCATAAGATGGACATCCGCGTATTGGCAGGGAAAGTTGGGTCCGTATTTGTGATGTGAAAGAAGTTATACGCTTCACGGCGCCATAGCTTGTCAGAGACGGTCCACTGTCACCAGTGTACGTACATGCCTTCAACAAGAGTCTTTGCCTCGTTTCTTCCTTGCGATCTGCTTAGTGTATCAACTTCCTCAAGAGTTTGTCTTCCTGTCTACATTATGGCGGGGAATGACCGTCTCTAAGTTCCAGAGGCGCCAGCCACCTGCTTGGCATTTCGCCCGTTCTTCCCTTTGCGGAACCCTCGGATGTCTTACAGTGCATATTGGAAGCCCGGTGCTGAATTCTCACACTGCGAGGATATTCGAAGACCAAGTTCATGATACTCAATGTCTCGGGGGGACGATATGCAACGTTCTTAGACCGATCTAGAAATTTTCATTTACCACTTCTTGTTTTGGCAATAATCTTGAGACTTGCTCAACTTCTTAACGACACTTTGACACCAGTAAGCGCTGAAACCACGTTGCTTCCTCCGCTCGAACCAGAAACATAAGCTTCAGTGGCGGTTTCGACAAAATGGTGCGCTACTCCATAGTCATTCTCGTTGCCCCACCTGCTACGGCATAATAACGCCAACAAGATTTCGACCCTGTTACAGGTCTCTAAGGCTGGTTTGGCCTACTAGAACGGCTGCCTAACGGTCAAATCGATTTTGGGTAGGCCGCTTCCAGTAGAGCAATGAACGAGGTCTGCCTTGGAGTCGTGTTTGGATCAATGCGACACTTTCCCCCAAATTTTCACCGTTGAGAGATTGTCGATGGTGTCAGTAGACGAGGCTGAGTGAAGGTTGATGATCATCTTCAATTCATTTAACAAAGAGGGTGCTCTACGACTTTGTTATATCAACATGTGCCAGAAAGTTGTGAGAGGTGCTATCATGCCGTCTGTGATGTCTTGATACTTACTATTCTTTTCAGCCTCTCATTGTCATGCTATTCCCAGCCTTCAATTTTGCCAGTCTTTTACCCCTTAGGAACAAACCAGCAGTCTCTACGGACGTATATCCCTCACGCCCTAGACTTGTTTCAAGCAAAGTTGTCAACACCGGCATCGCTGTAGCATTAGTAGACAATGAGGATGGCCTCATTGTTGAAAATATTCGACTTTCCAACCCTGCACCCACACCCATGTCAGCTATATTGGCTGACGTTCTACGCCCACACAAAACCGATGGAAAGGTCACTAAATCATCAGTGGCAGTGAAATCGGTGGACAATGAAGACGGGACCCTTATTGACTACTACACTCAGTATGACGGTAATGGTTCGACCGCCGACGGCTGGCCTTCCAGGAAGTCTTGGGTATCATTTGCAGACATGTATGTTTCACCTCAACTACATCATTATGCGGATTTACTTACATCTACCATGAAGGTTTAACAACAGCAAATACATCTTTGAGAGATCCTGCAAGCTGTATCATCAAAAGGCCAACTCACATGATGAGACCACCGATGTATACGACGCCATCCAATTAGTGGCCAACAGAACACTTGTCGATCACCGCTTCATTCTCGCAATTATGATGCAGGAATCCGGGGGATGCGTGCGCGCCCCAACCTCTGATTACGGCGTCCCCAATCCAGGCATGATGCAAGACCACAATGGGACTGCAACTTGCAACAATGGAACTCGAGGCGGGGTCCAAAATCCTTGCCCAAGGGACATGATCAAACGCATGATCCAGGATGGGACTGGGGGGACTGATTGGGGCGATGGGTTGGCCCAATGCATCAATGACGCGGAAACAGACGATGTGAGTGCGTTTTACAGGGCAGCACGGATCTACAATTCAGGGTCAATTGATGAATCGGGGAATCTGGAGGACGGAATCGCGACGCACTGTTATGCGAGTGACATTGCAAACCGGCTTACTGGTTGGGTGACTTACGAGCATGATTGTACACTGGACGATGGAGATACTACCCATTGAGTTGCGGCAACGGTGATTTGTTCGAGCGAAGTGGGAGAAGCGTCCCTGGTGGTGAACTTTTCATTTTCCTCTATTTTGGCGGCCTAGATACCAAGCATCAAATGTTGGGTTTGTGATCCAGCGTTGGATACTTTTGTAATACAGCGAGATTCTTGATACTTACACTTGATATTTTACCCCCAGTTCGCTTGGGGCTGCCGATGTAGCCCGTTTCCTGCCAAGCCCGCTAAGCCCGTGGTTCGTTTTCGATCTTACTTTTAGGGCAGATTCCGGGCCTCAATTGCCCTCGGAAGTGGGCCTGGGATGGAAAAAGGCAAAACGAACCTGAAGTCAAATAGAATATAGAAGATCAAGGATCCGTAAGGTTGACTCAGCATTCAAGGAAACTAGATCAACATGGAGCCCACAAGACCGACTGGGCTCAGAGAGGCTTTGCCCATCATGTTGGCTCTTCGAAAGTGCAAGGGCACGAGGGGTAACTAGGCTGAACCCGGCTAGCGCGCTTTGTTTCAATGCTTCCGCCTCATGTCCCTTTTCAAACATTCGATGTCTTCAAGATTCTTCTATTGCTAATGTACATTTCGCGTTTGCTGAAGTGTAGAAAGTGGCTTGTAAATCCTTATATTTACTCGTATACTTTCTCAAGAGCTTTCAGCACTACTAAAATTCTTGCTGTCGACATGGAGACTGTGAATACAACAGCGCGGCTAAAGGGGCTTCGAGATCTTATGACAAAGAACAAGGTCGACGTATACAGTATTTCCCGAGCCCTACTTTGCAAATGAGCCTAGCCTTATTTGCTTTCAAGTCGTACCATCTGAAGACTCTCATCAGTCAGAGTACATCGCTCCGTGTGACGCTCGTCGAGGTCAAGCTATCCTGCGGGTGAGCTCAAATTGATACTGACTTACACAGAATATATCTGTGGGTTCTCTGGATCTGCAGGAACAGCAGTAATCACCCACGACAAGGCTGCTCTGGCCACAGATGGCCGGTACTTCAATCAAGCCTCAAAGCAGCTAGATTCCAATTGGCAGCTCCTGAAGCAAGGCCTGGAGGACGTTCCTACCTGGCAAGAATGGTCAGAACCTCAAGTGAATCAGATTAGTCACCCATAGCCTAATGTCATCTAGGACGGCCGACCAATCTGAGGGGGAGAAAACCGTAGGCGTAGATCCGACATTTATTACTGCTCGTGCGTACTGTTACATTTGGCTCGTGGACAGGTGCTAAGTAGTACGTAGCTGATGCAAGAAAGTTGGCGGAGAAGATCAAGAAAAAGAGTGGCTCCGCCCTTGTCGGTGTCAAAATTAATCTTGTCGACTCAATATGGGGCGATAGTCGTCCTCCACGACCGCAAGAGAAGGTCAAGACACTGCCTATGCAATTTGCAGGAAAGACGTTTGAAGAGAAGATCGAGGACCTCAGAAAAGAACTCGAAAAAAAGAAAAGTGCTGGGCTCATTGTCTGTAAGATGTCTCGTGACCTCTGAGCTGTAGACACTCACTGATTATTCACCGATAGCGATGCTGGACGAGGTTGCTTGGTTGTATAATCTGCGAGGGAATGAGTAGGCTTTCGTGATCAACATTCCATGATGTGCATTTCAGATTAATCTGACTGTAGCATCCCTTACAACCCGGTCTTTTTCTCTTATGCCATAATCACGCCATCAACAGCTACTCTCTACGTAGACACGGCTAAATTCAGCCCCGATGTCCAGTCACATTTGGGTGACAAAATTAAAATCAGGCCATATGATGCCATTTTGGAAGATACGAAAATGCTCAGTCTAAAATCGGACGTAGGACAAGGTCTTGAAGTGAATACAGCAGGCGAGAATCCCATAGCACCAAAGAGAAAATTCATGATCTCAACCAAAGCGTCGTGGGCGTTGAGTCTTGAGCTAGGGGGCGAAGAAAAGGTCGACGAACTCAGAAGTCTAGTAGGTGATGCAAAAGCTATTAAAAACAAAACCGAACTCGAAGGTATGAGGGCTTGCCATGTGCGAGACGGAGCTGCATTAAGCGAATATTTTGCATGGTTGGAAGAAGAGTTGGTAGGAAAGGGAACTCGGCTGGATGAAGTTCAAGCAGCGGACAAGCTTGAAGAGATACGGTCGTAAGTTTGACAAGTCGTGATACTGTGCAGCTAGCTGAGCTCAGCAACCCTTTCGCAGGAAAAAGCACAATTTTGCCGGCCTCTCCTTCGACACAATCTCCTCCACCGGCGCCAACGCGGCAGTCATCCATTACAAGCCCGAACCAAGCAATTGTTCTTTCATCGACCCAAAAGCCATTTACCTTTGCGACTCAGGCGCCCAATACTTCGACGGAACCACCGACACCACTCGCACGCTGCATTTCGGAACACCGACAGACTTGGAGCGCAGATCCTACACCTTGGTGCTCAAAGGCGTGATAGCCCTTGATACAGCGATCTTTCCCAAAGGAACAAGTGGCTTCGCTCTCGACACACTAGCTCGCCAATTTCTGTGGTCCGAAGGTCTCGACTACCGACATGGTACCGGTCATGGCGTTGGTAGCTACCTCAACGTGCACGAGGGACCCATAGGAGTGGGGACACGCATTCAGTACAGCGAAGTGGCGCTGTCAGCTGGTAATGTACTCTCCGACGAACCGGGCTATTACGAAGATGGCAATTTTGGAATCCGGATCGAGAATATGATAATGGCTAGGGAAGCGAAGACGAAGCATCGCTTTGGCGATAAGCCGTATCTGGGATTTGAGCATGTAACCATGGTCCCCATGTGTAGGAAATTGATCGATGCAGAATTATTGACTCCAAAGGAGAGGGCTTGGCTCAACGAGTATCACAAGGAGGTCATGGAGAAGACAAGGGGGTGTTTTGAGAACGATGAGAGGACCATGAAATGGCTGGAGAGAGAATGCGCAGAGATCTAGGGGTCGAAGTTGGTACATTGTTCCCCAATTTCAACGCAATTCGACTTTTTGAGGACAGCATAGCAAAGCATAGCGCAACCGCGCAATCATATACATTCTGCTTTACTTCAGGGGTATCACAATTCTTTACACGAATTGAAAATAATTCTCATCCGACTAGATCCTCCAAGATAGCTTCCATCTCTTCCCTCCGCCATGGAACCCCCAATAATTCTGCTCCGGTCCCATCGCGCTTGCTGATAACCATCTGATGATCATAAAACTCTTTAAGCAGCTGCCGAAATCCCATTTCATTACTGCAGATGAATTCCTCTATCACTTTCTGATAGAGCACTCTATACTCCACGCCGCCCTCGCCCCCCACTCCACCGTCCTCATCATCCATTGCAGCTAGCACCTCGGCGATCAACACTCTATACAAACTCCTCGCGTTTTCTGGTAATGAGCGCAGCACGAATCCCACACCTTCTTTTCCCTTTACCGAGCGTCCGCTACGGCCAAGCAGCTCATTGACAGAATCAATGACAGAGGGTATCTCTGCCCCAGCGTAGGAAAGATAGGTTGTGGTATCGTGGAAGCAGAAATTATACTGATCACGAAGGGCCGTAGACCAAAGGAGAGGGAAGTTTGGAGTATCGCATGTTGCGAGAAGACGGATGTGTGGGCATGCGCCTAGCCGTGCAAGGAGGGAAGGGTTAGGGGAACGACGAAGGGACGGAGCGTCGAGCGAGTTGATGAAGATATGGTAAGGGGAGTTTGCTCGTGGTGGATGATTGTGAAGGTGGTCTAGGATAATTGATAGTGTCTCCCGGGGCTGGCTGCCCAGTTTTGGGGGTAGGGTGTCGGGTGTGCAATTAAATATTAGGGTGGCAAGGGTGGTAAGAAGAGTGCGGAGGGTGAGTGTCTGGTTGTAGCCATTTACAACGATTATCTTGGGAGGGTCTGCAAGTAAGCGCGAATAAAGGTCGTTGGCGAATGCTGTGACTAGCTTGCGTTTAGATCCATAGCCGTAAAGGCAGATGTTGAAGGATTGGGAGAGCTCGAAACGCCATTGAGGAAAGGCAAGCGAATGTAAAGAATGAAGGTAGTCGTAAGAAGATTCGTGGCGATCCTCATAGGCACTGATTTGGTCGTAGTATTGTTCATGCGTGAGTAAAGAAAGTGATGAGAGGGTGTTGTTGGAGGTCTTGACTTTGCCGGGTCGGTTTTGCCAAAAATACTGCTCATGTGGTGGAAGGTTCTGTGGAGGTGTAGGAGATTTTTTCCGTCGGCCACGCTTGCGCTTCGAATGTGTCGCTGGTGTCGCAGACTCTATTCCCAATTCATCCCAAGGCTCGTCCTGCTCCTCACCGCCCTCTCCCTCGTCGGCCTCCCAGATCTTTCTCGCAATTAGGTCTTCTTCCTCGAGGTCGTCCTCTTCGCTGCTAAGCCCATTGGCCGCTGTTGGCTCGATTAGGGTTCTTGCACTCTTCCGACGCGCAGACCTATCCGCATTTTGAACGATTGGAGCACCAGTCTCTTCATTGACATACGAACGTTCTTTAACTGGTGTAGGGAAGAGCGACTTGCGCTTCGGTTTCGAGGGGGTTCTGAGGTCAGCCGTTGATCCTATACCGTTAGGTAAACGTTTCGACTTCTGGCTGCTCCCTGGCGGTCTTCCTCGACGAGGCTTCGTCGGTGTCTCCAAAGTCTGATGCGTATCCGATCCAGCTTCAGCATCACTATTGGCATGCGCTCTTCGTTGCGTTTCACGATTCAAGACACTTCCCTCAGTCTCGGCTGGACCTCCATCTTCCTGCCTCTTCCGCTTCGCTGCCATGATAGATCTTTCAAGCCATGGCAATCGACCTCACCATCCCAGAGTAAGGCGTGAATCATCTGCAGACCTTAACACGGAAGCCATGAGCAGGATGCAGGCGAAGATACCACTAAACCGATACCTGATGGCACTTTCGAACACGATAAATGATAAATGTGCCGAGAGCGCGGATAATTAGGGTTCGGCGGGATGATCTGGTGAGCCAAATCAGATGTAGTTAGCCCCCTTTCGGCAGGTTTTCCGAGACAGCGTTTTGTTTTTCAATGTTCATGCTTCCTACGAGTATTGAATGTCCAGCTACTTGTAGTTATATGCCTCTGGACTGATCTTTGATCGACACGGATGCTCCAAGACTCTCTAATCACATTGTTTTCTCGATGGAGAAGCGGGGATCAAGAACCCCGCCTCTGCGAGACTGGACATGAAACACGGATTGGCGCCTGTCATTAAACAATGAGCATGTTCAATCTTGTTTTTCAAGATGCGCTCCACAGAGCGTCAGAACACAACCCGTACCGCTTCCGGGCTGCGAAAGACACGGGATATCTGTTCTTGTTGTGAAATTGCGCGAGGATACCGAGGGGACGAGATGTCTCCGTGTAGGGCGATAAGATCAAAGGTTTGCCGCATGCTTCTTTCACAGAGATATTGCTTTCACTGTCTGAGAGTGCGTGTGTCTTTCTTTCGAGCAGCGTTTCCAACATGAAGGTCTCTTCATGTACACACTCTTTTGCCCTGCTTGCTCTGTCATTCTTTACCATCCATTCTGCTTCTGCGCTTTCGATTGACTCGAAAGGCATTTCCAACTTGCAGCCTCGCCTTGATGGCGATGCTGTTGTCCCGGATGCAAGTTCATCCCCAAGCCCTACACGCAGAAGAAAGAAGTGCTCCTTCACGCCACCTGTCTCAGGTGCGGCTTTATCTACGGGCGCTGCTCTTCCTCTTGTTACTGGATCTCCAGCCGGTAATGCGGATGCCAATGCTTCTCCTGCCAATAATGCTTCCACTCTAGCAAACCAACTATCCTACGCTCGCTCTTACAAAAAAACCTGTACGAAGAAAACTGGCACCGTCTACCTTCCTTCTGCTAGTACGCCAGCTTCCGGTGAAAGTGGGTCTCCAGAGTCCACAGGCTCCTCTATGCCTGAAAGCGGTGGGACCGCGTCAGGTGGAAGCGCTGAAAGTGGATCATCTGGAGCCGGGAATGGTGGTCCTGCGTCTTCCGATACCGCAGGCTCACCCGGAGCCGAAAGCAGTACCCAGGAGTCTGGTCAGAGCGGCGACTCTCATTCTCCAGCGGCCGCAAGCGGTCAGTCCCCCGTGGCTGCTGCCTCAGCCGGCGTCTGTGGACCGCAGCAGACAGTCATTGTGACGTTGCAAACAACCGTCACTGTGACGGAAGTCGCTCAGGCAGCGAATACTGCCCCCGAAAATGGCTTTCAAGGCCCCCAAGCTGCTGCCTCATCCGGAATGAATGCTCCGATTGAGAATGCAGCTTCCGCGAGTACCTCAACCGGGCGAAAGCGCACGAATGGTGCAAAGGGGCACGCTTCGAGCACAGCGACTACAGGTGGATTGTCTAGCTCCAATACTTCTGGTTCAAGCTCATCTGGCTCCACTGACTCCACCGGCTCAACGGGCTCAACGGACTCGACGGGCTCGACGGGCTCAACGGACTCAGTTGGCTCATCTAATTCAGGGTCTTCGTCTGGGAGTGGGCCTTATGGCAATGGAACATCTTCTGGTGCTGCTAGTCCTTCTGGAAGCACCAGCCCCAGTATACCGTTTTCTGGGTCTAACACTACCAACACCACATCAAACACCAACCTGAATGGTCAATTCTGGGCCGGGGCAGCTATTGGCACAGTCATGCGTATGGAAGCAATCCCATCGCGGGTTTTCTATGACTATGATGGTAAAACAGTAAAGGATCCAATTAAAACTTTAGGCGATGCAGGTATCAATGCCCTCCGCATTGAAGGCCTCCGTGGACAATGCCTCGGCCCCACTCAATTCGTCAATAACGGCTCTACCATGGGGGACGAACTGACCTTCAGATTAGATTGGGGATGCCTCGATATTCAGGTCAAGACTGCGCAGCGAGGTGTCGCTCAGGGAATGCGCGTTGTCCTTACGATCAACCAAGGCTTTGACATACCGGAAGGCATGGAATCATATTCTTACGAGCAAATGGTCAGTGAGGTTCAGAAAGAGGCCAAACGCCAACTCCAGCCATTTCTTGATGCCAAGATTGTGCCCGACGTCATTCTCTTTGAGAACGAAGGATCGGATGGCTTCTTGTTCAATGAAACTGCTACGGGTCACACTCGTGGCTCGGACGATGGTAAAGTCTCCAAGGCTCAACTTGATAAAGAAAAATGTGGCTTAGTTCCCACTGGTAACATCGACTCCTTCCCTCAATACGCAGGTTACTTAAAAGCTGAAGTTATGGCATGCAATGACGCCATCAGTGCAGCAGGCCTTTCCAGCGCTACCATCCGCTACGGTCTCCATTCACATGGCCAGTACGTTCAGTGGAAAGAAGCAGTATTCCATGGGCCAAACCCCGGCAATCAGACTGAGCTGAAAGACAGTTCCGGCAACATTTGCAGCAATTCTGTCATCCCAGCAGAGATACTCTCGGCAAATGCATCGGAGCTAATTACCATCATGGGCTTCTCTGCTTATGCAGATCCCATGACTCCAGTGAACATCGATTCTCCATCCAGCCAGCATGACGCGCTCAATCGTACTTTAACGACACTCACCCAGCTGATGGGCTATGCTGAAGCATATGGAAAATACGAGAGCGGTCCTTTCGCGGGGGAGTACAAACTTCAAACCCTGGGCGTTGAATATGGCACGTCCTACACCAACGATCAAATTGCACAAGAGCAGCAGATCACGACGTTGATGTGGTCGCTCGTGAAGCAATTCCCAAACATGTTGGGTATGTTGTGGTACGAGCCTTGGTACTGCCATGCGGACTGGGAGGGTGGAAAGGCCACACTCTGTCACAATATTGACACCAAAGAGATCTCGGGGCAGGCGCCTACAGATACGTTGAAGACTTGGGGAGCAGCTGCGTTGTCGCCGTGGAAAAAATGATCGAGGGTTTGAGTTCAATTTTGAACTTGAACGTCCTTTGGATGCGGCGGATTGGTTGATTATGAGCAGGTTTTGGCCGTAAATACTTCACTTCCATCTCTGTATATTCTATAAGAATGAGTCTCCGACATGAATCAAGGCTTCGGGTCGAGCCTGTGATTGCAGCTCATTGTGCTTGCCTTTCATCCAATGTAGATATATAAGTCCCTCCGACATTGCATGGTGGTAATCCATGTAGAAGACCAGGTCCAAGTCTTCACGAACGCCTACGAATGCTTGACTCAACGCCATACACCGACTCCGCATCCCTTATCAACCTCATCTCGGTTTCGCCTCTGGCAACCAAGCATGCACCTTTGGTTTCACCCTGCATATGAAAAGAAGATCAGACATCTGTCTAAGATCGCTTTGACCTCTTTCAGCCATCGTCTTGGGTAATACTTACGTAGAATAAGTTTTGAACGCCGCCCTACTCGCTGTTAGATTCGGTCTGTGCTCAGGCAGCTCCCAGCTCCTTTGTCCCGTCTTCAAAACCGCATCTTCGGTAGGTGGTTTATCGACGAGGTATGACATCCAGGCGTGCCAGCCCGGCTCGATCTGCGCTGGGTCGTATTCTGTCTGCTTGTAATCTACCCATCGCGTTCGCACTGGGCCATAGGACTGAAGTCAGTATAGCACACGTTCACGTAATCCGGGATCGATGGGAGGATGTTCGTACACGGCAACTCCTGTTCCAGATTCTCGTAATATTTGTTTCCGTATCTGTCAGAGGCAATGTATGTGCCGGCTTTGGTGTCGCCAATGTATTGCATTTGATGAGCATAATCTTTGATACCAATCTTGCGGAGGTTCCGCAAAGTACGCATAATCGTGGACATTGTAAAGACGGGTAGAATACCTTCAAAATCTTCAGGGCGAGAAACGGGTCCTAAAGGGCCCTCGATGCCATGTAGAAGAGCTGGTCTGACTAAGACGGAATGGAATTAGCGTTCCTGCGGAATATCGCTCTGACCGGATGCGCGGGGAGCGGCAATGATTTTCGCGTCCGAGTGGCATGGGAAAAGTGCTCAAGGTGAAGTCAGAGCCATTCTTGCTCTCTACGATCCATTGGCTATTTTGTCGAGGGACGCCAATATTGTCCGAGTATATTGCTCATCAAGCCATAATCGAGCGAAAGATACAATCGTCCTGACAATCAAGCTTCTGGTAAGCTTCGGGCCAAGAAACACCATGCAATTCTTCCGCAGAACTGTTGCGCACCTTGGCATAGGCAGAGAACGGATCGCAAATCAGCTGGAGCGACGGCAAGAAGGTAAACTTAGTCCAGTATTGTAAACCATTCTGACTTCCTAAGGGAACGTTGTGGTGATGCAATCTGCTGACAATCTATCTTGCTAACGACAGCATCTACACCTATATCTGCCTCATCTGCCTCACCGGCTTCAACAGCTACAAGTGCGACAGCTGTACCGACGGAGTCTGTAGCATCATCGATCAACTCTACAGCAGCTCCTTCAGCGGCAGCCTCAGCTACAGCCTCCCCCAGCGACATTGGTGGTAACACTGTTACTGTGTTTCTCAGCACCCCCGAATTTACAGCAACGAAAACAACAGCCTACACCGCACATGGCGTCAATGCGACAGATGTTGTGAAGACTGGTACCTCTACGTACACCGCCGCGTCATATCTAGCAACGGCCAATTCTACTGCTCCTGGAATACCCGATAATGAATTGACCGCATGCCAGATCAATGGTACTTCCCGTGACAACGGCCCGTTTTGTTCACCTTTACATCTGCAGAACTTGTGGGTTGGGTATACATATGCCAGTACGTGTTGACAAACTCGCAATCCACCCCTTACTAAGTCGCAGTAGTAACGTGGAACCCTGCTCTATTTACGAATAACGCTAGTGATGCAGTCGTCATCAAATATGACGATGGAACCGAAGGAGAAGCTTGGAATTCTTCCGTCTTCTATTCATCAATGATACAACACGGCAATGGCTACTTGAACTTGAACATGGACATAGCGTGGCTCAGGGGTCAACCTGGAAATGACAGCCGCTCCGGCCAGAACATGACTTTGTACTTGCAATCTGACCCCGAACACGCCCCAGAAAATATTACTAAAGGGCCCACAATAAGCCTTGTTGTGAACCCTTCAACATTACCCCGGATACTGATACCCAAACTGCCAAGTCGGTATGGCCTTGAGATTGGCTTACCGATAGGAGTCGTTGCAGCCCTTATCATAATCCTCGCATTATGGTGCAATATGAAGAGACACGATAGATCGTGGAGAGATATCAGGGGGCACGGCAAGGATTACATGGCAAGAAGATCGCGCAGGCGAGGAAGAGCGGGTAAAGAAGGTGCTATACAGCTTGAGGATTACGGTTCCCCTCGGGGTCACGATACTTTCTCCGACCAGCCATACATCGGTGGGAACTCAAACGTATTTAGAGATGAGATCGCCAAGCAAAGAGCAGAGGATGATCGGTTCAGACCGACGGTCCATTCCTACTAGATTGCCCCTATTCATACCTTAATACCTTTCAAGTACTCATCGTCCTCCTAGACTGCGTGGTATATCGCCAATTCCCCAGAACTAGCATGGGAAGGATCATCGAACCTAGCTGCAGGCGATTCGCATGATTTGGTCAGTCGTTGCGGTTGATGCCAGAAAACCCGCTTTATAGGCCTACCACTGAGTGCGCGTCTGGAGTTTGTACTGAAGCGCAATTCAATTCCGAATCAGCAATGTCACTGAACTCTCTGTGGTTTCTCATCAGCACAGGATGATGCTGCTGAAACGAAGTGTACTGAGTGCCTTCATCGCTTTTCATCTTGCAAGTACCGTTGCAGGTACCAAGCATCAAGACTCTTACAGCCAAACGAAATAACGAAATTCCCTCGACGTGTTGAGTCTTTCCTCGCCGGGCGTCGTAATTTTGCAGGACTGCCCTCGTCGACAGTACCGCCTCCACAAGGGTAGGTTGTATCGACTTTCCTTTCGGTGATTCGTCAATTGACATTCCGCTCAGGTCACCCCAACCATTGAGCATACCTCCAGATGTAAGCTTTCCCACCATCATGCCTTTTCCAAAGTTATAGGCTCGTGTGACGCATCACGGGCGCAGTGACTACGACTGAGACCCCTAGAAGTGACTCCATCTTATCCCCAGTTTGTGTCTTCAATACGAACGGCTGACTCGTAAATTTTCAGCCTTTCATCTATCTCGGACCCAAAGGCAAATACACTCTATCACGTTATCATGGTGACACTCTAACGTCCACATGGGCTGCATCATTTTTCTTCGAGTGTTATGTGGGTCTTTTCCGAGCCATCTCGAGCGGAGACCGCCAGGCTTCAGATCCCTATCCCAACGGCCGCTTCTCTTGCAACCACCTTTTTCCCGTCATTCCTGGATCAAGTTTTCGTGCTCTTCTGACACTGAACAAGCTGCCGGGCCGGAGCGGATGGCAAATGACTTACAAAGATCTCGCCTACGATCTTGAGGCACTTTGGTATGCAATACAATGGTTTCAAGATGGCGTCTACGGACTTCCAATGTTGGACATCGTGGTTGAGAGATTCATTTCAGGAGATTCTGGGCCAACATTCTATGCGGAGCGCGGGAGGCTTTTCTGGCAATTGCTCTCATCGGCGAATGTGAGCGTCTCGTAGTGCAAGATACCAATACAATCAATCTTAGTAATTATGATGAGACTTGTTTTGATATTTGATGTCCCAGCCAAGAGTTCCAGCGCTAGCTGAAATGGGGAGATCTGAGACCCAAGCAGATTTCGAATTTCAAGACTACTCGAAACAGAGAACGATATCGTCCAGTGCTCCGTGAACACTACGGCTCCTTGAAAAGGCTGAGATTAATATCAGTATGGAGATTCCAAGGTCATAAATCCGATATTGTGCACTGTAATCGAATAGATGCTTGTCCGTCAGACTCGAGCAAAACCTCATTTATGGCTTTCACATTCGAGATGCAGCTTGCCATGGCAGATGAGACCGAGACCGCGGTCTACGAGCGCTCCATTGCGCTCGTCCTCAATTTCTCCACGCCTGTCACACCTGTCGACACTGACTTTGGACCTCGACCAGCTTGCTCCAAGGATCGATATCAACGCTGACCAGATTGAAATCATAACTGGACCAACAGAATTTTACGAGACTTTGAGAAATCGTATACGAGGGGCTAAGAGGAGGATCTTTCTATCCACGTTATACATCGGGAAGACTGAACACGAGTTCCTGTCGACTATACGAGATGCTCTACGGCACAATGATCCAAACCTGAAGGTGTCTATCCTCACGGATGCACTGCGCGGTACCCGTGAGGCTCCAGGTCCATCTTGTGCTTCTTTGCTGGCTTCGCTGGCCAAACAGTTTCCAGATCAAGTCGAAATCCGCATGTACCATACCCCAAACCTCACAGGTATACGAAAAGCGATGATACCCAAACGAATCAACGAAGGCTGGGGACTGCAGCACATCAAACTCTACGGTATTGATGATGAAGTCATACTGTCTGGGGCGAATCTGTCAAATGACTATTTCACCAATCGTCAGGACCGCTATCATGTCTTCAGCTCGAAACGGGTGACTGACTATTTCGCTACCATACACCAAGCGGTGTGTCATATCAGCTTTCTCCTCCAACCAAGCCCAATTCCGTCCGGGTTCACGCTGGACTGGCCGCTCTCCAACCAAGCTCCAAACCCGCTCGAGGCTCCAAAGGAGTATACTCAAGCAGCAACTTCGCTACTGAAGCCCCTTGTGAAGCCGCAACCCTCTCAACCATCCCACACAACATCTACATCGCTCTACCCTCTCCTCTGCCATCCTCCTACTATCAATACTGAGCTGCCTGCCTTCAAAGCCCTTCTATCGCGCCCCACGAAATCATACACTTTCACGGCGGGCTACTTCAACCCCCATCCAAGCGTCACCTCCTCTCTACTGGCGGCATCCTCATCACCGGTATCAGCACCGGGTACCATCTTAACCGCTTCCCCCTATGCGAATGGCTTTTTTGGCTCTAAAGGGATATCCGGCATGTTGCCTGCAGCATACAGTCATCTCTCCCTCCGCTTTTTGCAAGCTGCTCGGGGGAAACAAATTCAGCTTCGGGAATGGCAGCGTGGAATTGTGGGACAACCAGGCGGCTGGACCTATCATGCTAAGGGGCTCTGGACTACATTGCCGAAGGAGAATAGTGCTCCGGCAGGTCCTAGTGCTACCGCTATAGGCTCATCAAACTACACGACTCGTAGTTATGGACTTGATCTTGAAGTAGGGGCCATCGTTGTAACTAGCGATGAACAACTCATGAGGAAGTGGAAGAAGGAAGAAGAAACTCTGTCACAATGGTCTAGAGAGGTCGGAGAGCAGGAATTGGCTGGCAACGATCGAAAGGCGGCTTGGGATGTAAGGATAGCGATGTGGATTGTTAAATTAGTAGGTGGTAGTTTGTGAGAAGTTCGGAGAAGACATGCCGAAGCAGCAATGGCAATACCTCCAGTCCATTGAATCACAATTCAATCTCTGCTCTTTTTATAGCCAATACTGCCTCGTGCTGGGATGTCGTTAATCGGCTGAAGACTGCGACCGATCACGATGTACTTGGATTCACAGGCTACAGTGTAGACGCTCTGACTTTATTCTGGGAATCTTAGGATTGCACGAGCCTCCTGCAGCTCCCATGTTTCTCGCCCATCGGCTACACCAGGCCATGAATAAGCCTAAAGTCTACCTACTCATCGATAGTGCACCTTTTGCCCTTCGCGGTCAGACGAGCCACCAATGAAACGTGAAGGTAATATAATCCAAGTATGTGTGATCGAGGCTACAACTTTGAATTTAAGATGGGCGCGAGTCCCAAGATCCTGTCAAGTGGCCTTTTCTGGCGAATTAAAAATACTGATCCAAACAAAAAACATATACGGGCATCATCGGATGAACCCATCTAAGCGGCCTTCCTGCAGACCCGATGTTACATGCCCTATCGCCGATGCACCATGTAAGAGACAAACCTCCAACGCCTTCGCTCAGTGTCATCAATATGACAAAGCTGCATAACTTGCCAATGATCGAGCCATGGCAAAAACGACTGCATGCCAGCACGCGATCTCAAATCAGTTCTCTCTGCTCCTCTCTCTGCCCACTTGGCGTGGCAGGACTACTTTTAGTCTGCCTGACCGCATCTGCTTCCGCTTGTGGAAAGTCATCACTCAGATCCTCTTCACCATCCACTCGAGCAGCTTGCCCACCCCGGTCGTCCAGGGAGCCTTGTGACGTTGGCGTCGGAGGGGAGTAGGCGATCTCGGGGCTCTTCGAGCCATCGTGTGCTTCATTCAATTGAGACTCATCCGACGGGCCTCTTCGATGTGTCAATCCGCGGAAAAGGCCATACCCTGATGATGGCCGTGTAAACGAAGGGCTGACCGGAGGTGATTCGAATTGGGGAGTGTATCGCGACAGGCTTACTGAGGATTTGTTTATAGCGTTCTGAACCAAAGGAGGCAGCTCAAGGTATGCAGCCGAGGAGCCTGAACGGGAGAAGATGGCTAGACCGAGACAGAGGAGGATGAGAAGAAATTGGAGAATAGCCATTCGCTTTTGAAACACGAGCTCATCTGCCAAAAGGCTGAGACGGGCGCTGAGTGCGAACACCTCATGCTGAGATTGTTCGCGTTGAGAAGAGAGCTCCAGAACGGTAGACTGCCATATCTGATCATACTGAGTACGAAAGTCACGGAGCTCGGTAAGAACGGTTGTATTCAAAATTTCAAGGAAGGTGGTGCTTTTGGCTAGTTGGCGTTTTTCCACTTTAGAGAAAGCATCTCGAAGGATCCGAGACTGCTCTTCGATATACTGGAGAGATAGCGTGGAGTTCGATTCGAGGAGTTGAAGGCGTTTGTGGACAGATTTGAAGAAGGACTCTTGGGTTGTTGGATTGGCATTTGGAGGTTGCGTGGATGACGGCTGTGTCTTTGCAGCTATAATTGAAGTCTGGTTAGATGGCCTGATCGGCTCTTCCCTATGCTTAGATGAGCTTCTGTCTTGTGGAGATTGGTTCACTGGTGGGGACGCATCTGAAGCCTTGGTCTCCTCTGTGGTGGTGGTTGTGTCCGTCTGTGTAGGGGTTTGGGCAACGACGCTATCTGTAGCATTGAAAATTCTAGTAGACGTTGCAGACTGGACCCTGTCTACTGATACTGGCGGCTCAGGTGCAGGATCTGCAGGTTTGTCTTCTGCTCCGCAAGATTCCTTCAGATTGTCCATGGCGGAAAGCAAGTCTTCCATCTGCCTACTGATTGAGAAATTATAATTTGCAAAACCATAAGAAGATGCGTGCTCAGGATCCGAGGCTGGCGCGGCGATTGGTCCGTCAACCCCTGTGTCTGATATTACGTCGACCGCCGCAGTTGCTGAAGGACTTTGAGTCTGATTTGCCATTCCCGTGGTTGTCTTTGAGGTCTCTTGTGCACGTTCTTTTATCACCTCAGCACTGACTACTCCAGGCAACGAATCAATACTCGCTCCCTCCTCGCTTTCTCCAATCTCACTGTCTCCATCTTCGTCCGTGCCCGCTCTTTTTAGATCATGGTTGAACTCTTCCATCATAGTTGTGCCATGGACCCTTACCAGACTGACAGGGCAATAGTATTCGTTACCGAAGTGGGTCAAAATCTCAATACGTAGGTATCTCGCCCAAATCAGTGGATTTTCAACTAGGAAAGCTTGCACTTCTCGGCTGTTTCTTGCTTCATATGTGCCAAGGTCTTTCCACTTATCGGGCTTGACGGGATATCCGTCTGAGACACTTACCCTGAAAGTACGGAACATGGAGCTGAAAAACTCGAAATTGGCAAGAACCACAGTGTCTATCAAGATGTCGTTGCACAATTCGACAATAAAGAACTTGTTCTTGGCCGAGCAAATATTCAGCATGTAGCTATCCTTATTCTCCACAAGCACTGCATTAGAGCCTTTGCTCTCAGGATTTGTTTTGAGCATGGTGGCTGCGCAGTCAAAGGAAGCGTAATTGGACCGCTCCTTGCAAGTCTTCCCAGCATCTTTGCCCTTCTTGCGAATGCCAGAGCTTTCGTCCGCCCCTACTCTCTCCCCGCCATCATCCTTTTCGCTCGAGCTGTCAGGCGCTCCACCGTGCGGCGCCGAGGATCCAGTAGGTCGCGAAACTCCGGGATTGACAAACCCTCCAAAATCTATCTCAATCTCTGTATCTTCGCCCAATGAGTCAAGCGCGTTGTTTATTCCACCTGGCCTACGCCTAGGTTGGGTTTCGCCAGCCCTTGCACCTAAGTTCTCTGCTGATTGCCCGGCCTTTGCCAGATTCTGCCTTTTCCATTCTTCAAACGAGAGGAAATTTGCATTGTCAAGCGGCGAATCAGTCTCTGTCTGTTGATCTGCCTCGAGTGTAGTACCGAAATTCTTTGGCGGGTCAGCTGCGGGCGGAGAGAATGATGTTTCTGGCGAGGAGCTCGTAGTAGTAGGAGCGTCAATGGAAGTAGATGAGGGACTCGTAGAATGTCTTTGAGAGTCTCTATTGGAGCCAGTAGCTACGGCGGTGACTTCTGGGGTCTCTAGAAAACGGTCAAAGGGCTCTTTTGATACCGGTACCTCTTTGTCTGCGGCCTTCTCCTGACTCGCGAATTTGCTTGCCCAACTTGTGGTAAGGCATTGCTGTGGCAATGTCTGGGTGATATAGTTGAGACTCCGCGAGGGACAAGTGGATGGGTCATTCCTAGATGCCGACACGGGGGCTCTTGAAGTGATTGCGGATACGTGTACGTAGGCTTGTGCTCTTGATACTGTGAGGGCAAGCAGCAGCAATGCAGCTGCTGCAGATGCAAAGGACCCTGATCGGCGCATTCCCTACTCATCGTTCCAGCCAAGGAGCGTCCAGCTAAAACTGACAGACGATGAGTTCGCGACAGGATGAGGGCGTGGGTGATGTTGGAGGCTGCCTCGTGCGCATGTCTTGCCGAAGCTGTCACGTTCATGACAGCAAACACCAATGGCAGGGGTATGCCCCCGCGGCTGCCTATAAGAGACTACCCCGAAGGATCCCGTAAAGCACCCTTAGCAGCCTTGCGGCTGCGCCTAAGCCCTTGAGGGTTTGGGAGCTTGGGCGCTTCGGGGCTTCGGGGCTGTCAATGTACCAAAAGGGTAGACGGTACAACAGGATTGCTACTGTGTATTACTGCTTTCACGTTCTGATCATGTCTGATCGAGTAGTACTCATGCTCTCTATTTTATTAAGCTTGAAGTCTAATGATAGGCCCCATAAAGCACCGTCCGCTATGCAAGGTAAACGTTGTAGTGGCAGAGGGGTATTTGTACAAATCAACTTCTCAAACGTCAACCAGTTTCGCCTTTTCCTTGGCTTTCTTCGCCCCTTCAGTCAGCGTCTCCAGGTCACCACTCATCTCACACATGCCATGGAATATACTTCCGTCCCGTGATATCAATTCCCACGGCGAGTCGTACTCGATCATTTTGCCCTTGTCCAGCACAAGCACCTTATCATAATCAATGATGGTCTGCAAGCGATGCGCGATCGTAAGGATTGTGCTCCCTCTCACTTCCCGTAAAGTGCTTTGGATTTTAGAATCCGTGGCGTAGTCAATCGACGCCGTGGCTTCGTCCATCAGTAAAACACGGGGCGCTTTCAGAAGGGCGCGCGCCAGACAAAGTAGCTGACGCTGACCTTGAGAAAGGTTGGAGCCGGACTCAGCAATGGGCGACGAGAGATTCACGAAGATGTTCGAATTCTCGCGGGTATTGGTTGATTTCTTTGCGAGATCCAAGTCGTTGTCCTTCAAATCCTCCCTGACCACATCCTGGGAGGATTTGGGAGATTCAGGCGGGGTCAACTCCTTGGGTGCAACAGGAGATGCAGAGGATGATGCAGTGGCAGAGCTCGGTGCACCTATGAGTTGTACACGACGCAGCGTCTCAAATATTTCTTCGTCCGTGAAGAGGCTAAAGGGGTCCAGATTGCTCCGCACCGTGCCTGTGAAAAGTGTCGGGTCTTGAGGCACAATGGTGATAGACTCTCTCAAATCTTGGAGGCCGATCAGGCCAATGTCAACATCGTCAATGACAATCTTGCCTTGCTCAGCCTCCAGCCCACGAAAGAGTGCTAGAGCCAGCGAGCTTTTGCCTGCGCCAGTCCTACCCACTATGCCCACCCGCTCACCGGGCGCAACGCTGAACGTGAGATCTCTGAGCACAGGCTCTAAATCCGGCCTATATCGTGTCGTGTAGTCCTTAAACTGGATGGCCCCTTGGCTGGGCCAATTGTCAGCTGGCCGAGCTTCGTCAATGATTGCCTTGGCTTCTTGCTCGACCTCTATGTACTCCTTAAGTCGCTCGACAGAGTTCATATTTTGCTCGTTGAGCGCATACAATCGGACGAGCCAGAGGACGTTCTCGGTGAACATGACAGCATACGTTAGAGATAACCCGGCAGAGCCAGCGTCAATGGTACCCATACGCAGTATCACAAAGACTCCAGCGAAGAAAGCAACCAGCGCACCAGCAAAATCTACACGTAGAGCAAGCCAGCGATTCGCGGCCCATAAGTATATGAAAGGTCTGTTATGCGCATCTACGCGAGCTTGATTGTCTCGGATGAATCTTTGCTCATCACCATAAGCTCGAATGGTGACTATACCGCTCAAAGTTTCACCAAATTGTTGGTAAAGTGGGCTGCGTTGAACTGATTCAAGCCGCTTCAAGTCTCTGGACGATTTTAGATAAAAATGTCCAATGGCCGAGTAGATGATGGCGATGAAAAAGCCTGCGATGAGAAACCCTGGGGTAATGACCGAGATGAGCACGACGATGCTGATCAGTGAAAAGAGACAACCAATTGTGCCACTAGCGACAGGTGCAACATCTTGATCTATAGCTTCCATATCTTTCGAGAACCTGTTCATGAGCTGACCCAACGGCGTAGTATCGAAAAATTGGAGCTTGGCGCGCGTTACTGAGGTAAGAAGGTGCCTATGCAACCTGCTCGATGCCCTTAAGGAGCCCCAGAAGATGTAACCCTCTCGGAAGAGAGATACGAGGATGTAAAACAGCGCAAGTAGTCCATAGATGATCAGGTAGTGCCACGCGTCTACCTTTTCACCGGATGACGCCATAACAGCGGACGAAGATGGCACCTTCGATAAGCCGAGCAAACTCCAATAAGGGCTGCCACCCGAAAAAGTCCTTGACGAGAATTCAAAGCTGTGTATCAGATTTGTGCCTGGGAAATTGAATTCCGTTGACAACAAATCTACGCGCTGGAGGCTTCTCGTGTAGGCATTTGCCCACGTTCGGATCCAGACATTGGCTGCTACCGACCCAATTTGCTGTAATCCAAAGGCAAGAAAACCTAGCAGCCAGTAGTGCCAAGCGCCCATAGATACAAGATACAATCTAATCACACTGAGATTGACACTGCCAGTGGCCTTACCCTCAGTCCTAGTATTGAGATTCTTGTCTTCATCCTTTGAGTCTGACGCTGCCTTCTTGGCGTGCCCATTCGCCTCAGGCGTATGGCCATTCGTGGTTTTATTTGCTTCGCCATTGAGATTAGTGGTTGACAGATTGCGTGATTGCGTTCGTGTACCGCCTTTGGAGCCTGGCCTAGATTTAAGAAGCTCGTCCCCAAGAGCTCCAGTGGCTAGGACCTCATCAGGGGAACCTTGTGCCGCAATTTTTCCATTCGCCAAAGCAACGACGTATTGAGAATGAGGGACGCAAAGTGCAAGGTTGTGTGTGACCAATATGCATGTCCTGCCGAACATCAAAGGACCCATGATACAGTGCTCAAAGATGTGCTTGGCAGTGTGAGAATCGACAGCACTAAGACAATCGTCAAGTAGGAGATGCCTTGAACTAGAATAAAGTGCTCTTGCAAGAGATATTCGTTGCTTTTGACCCCCCGAAAGGGTAATGCCCTTTTCTCCAACAAGAGTGGAATCGCCCTTGTCAAGTATCTCGAGGTCTCGCTCCATGGCGCACGCTGATAGGACGGATTTATAGCGAGCCTCATCAAACGGAGAGGCGAAGAGAATGTTTTGCTTGATAGTATCATTGGCGAGCCATGCCTGCTGCGCGCAGTAGGCTATGCTTTCGCTGAATCCAGTTTCTGGGTCTTTCCGAAGCTCTTCTCTGCTCTGACCACCTGGCAAATACACCGAACCCTGAATGAGCGTCATCTCTCCAAGCAGAGCCATAAGCAGGGACGTCTTGCCAGATCCCGTAGGGCCAGAAATGATGTTGAGCTGACCCACAATGAAACGAAGGTCCATATCAATCATGCGGAAAGCTCTTTGCCCGTCCAAATCTTGAGTGTCTTTGCCTCCCCAGGTCAAGGTTGCCTCGTCAAAACCGATAATCGGATTCCCAGAATCGTCTTTACCTTCTCCGGAAAGTTGTTCATATTTCTCGGTTTCATCTTCGCTTAGGAATTCGTCTACGCGGTCTACCGATACTTTAGACTCTTGAACGTGGGCTATCATGTCAGCCAACTGGTCCAGCGGGTAGCGGAGTATACCGAATAGGGACAGCGCTGTAAAAGCAACTGAGGGTATCAAAGGCCGTTTTTCGACAATCGTGTAAAGTAGGAAGGAGAAGAATGTAATAAGTAGGGGTACCCCAAACCAAACAGTGGCTGCGAAGGCCCAAAGGATGTACTTGTTCCGAAGAGCTCGTAGCTCTACTGCTCGCTTCTCGCTTATTATTTGGCTGAAACGTTGTTCCCACGCAAAGTATTTAATGATGCGGATGTTCTGGAGAACCTCGTTGGTCGAGTGTATTCTGATGTCGGTGGCAGCCATGACCCTCTTTTGCACCCTGGTGAATTGCTTGGCAAGGAAGAGATTGAGTGGCAAGACCAAGATCATCATAATGATACTTGCAAGGGCACTCCAGCCAAGTATGCGATAAAGAAGAACGATGCATAGTACTAATTGTACAGGTGTACTTCCCCACAAGAAATGCAGATACGCACTAATCTCGCTTACTTTGAACGAATCAACGGCCATCAGGTTAATGATCGTACCGACGTTGACCTGAGAGTCGGTAGACGCTTTGGATGTCCCAGTCTCTCGTTGGAGCTTTGTTTTGGACCCGGGTTTTTTCTCTTTACCAACGTGTGGGAAATGGAAGGAGTTCGCCTTCGTTGTAGGTTTGGACTCTTCTTCTGAGTCGGCTTTCTTGGCCTTCTCACCTAGTACGGTATCGGTCCCTGCTGCTGCTTTACGTCGTAGTGCCTTTGCATATATCTCTCCAACGATGACGGCACGTAGACGGATACAAATTTTGCGCCCCAACCAGAGCGCTTGACCATCAGTGACTGACTTGATACAAGAAGAGATGGCGAGCAATATCAAATAGAACCACGCAGCGTTGACCGGCGTTCCTCTTGGGTTTTCGACATATTCCAGAAAGGCTTTCAATAGAAGAGTCGGGGCAAAGGTCAAGACACCCGAAACTATTGCCCACGCTGCTTGGACGAGGACATCGCGTTTGAAAAACTTGAACAGATGCCACGCTAATTTAGAGGTCCGTTTGACTTGTCTGAAGTCCGCAAGCACAGCAGCTGCCTTATCCTTTGCCGCCAGATTCCACACATCAGGAAGTTCGAATGGCTTCTTGTAGCCCTGCCAAACAATTGCATCAACCCATCCGAATGTCCCAATCGAGAGAAGGTTTGCTAAAGGCTCTTGCGAGGGTTCCAGGTCATCTTCGTACTCCAACACCACTGTCTTGTTCCCTTTCCGAGAAGTCAAAGCGATGACCATGAGTAAAGTTGCCAAGGTTAAATCTGCAATCATCAAGCCTTGGGCTCTATTAGAGCGCGGATGTATGATAGTAGATCGAAAAAGAAGGGCAATAACAATCCATTGGGAGATATAGAGGAACGCTGTGTGATACCAGAAATTCGGAAGACGCGAAGATCTCGGGCGTGCATAGAGTAGCCTGATCGATACCAAGGTAAAGATGTAACCCCAGGTACAAATTCCTGCAAGGGCAGCAGCACCCCCTTCATGACCCCAGGCATGTGTGAGGAAAGCTGCTAATTTGATTCCCAGTTCCGCCAGCAGAGCTAGAGCTTCCGTCACGACCACAAGACGCTGCCCGCGCGGCCGATTGACCTCGATCAAAGACTCGTGGGTGTTGCTCTTACTCAGGTGTAGAGCTAGTCGATCACTCTCATCCTCTTCCTCAATCTCCCGTCCTTGTTCCGGTCCTTGAGGGTCATCTCTGTACTTGGTTTGATGTTGTGAAACATCTGGCGAAAGCCCCAAGGGCGAATAACCATCCCTCTGTTTTAATTTGACGGTTCGTTGTAGGAACTGGACTAAGAAGTAGAGTAGAGATATGCCACAAGCTATTGAGGGTATGACGCTTCCAAGGTACCTATGTTCATGATCAGAGGCAGCAAGACGATTTTCTCTGCAACATTGACGTACTCGACCTGGAAACAATTTGAGAAATCGTCCTTCTGCCATACTGGCTCGCCACACTGGCCAAACATCGTTATGGCTCAATTAGTACTCATCAATCCGACCAAGTAGATGCATTATGGACCGGCGACATCGGAGTGCACAGCAACCAGCACACAAGAAGAGCAAATCTAATGTTGCACAATGATTATGATTAAAGCTTATCTGCTTTGATTGACCTACTGCAATGGAACGTATTAAGGTAGGTAGTACATGTACTGATTACCCTAAAAGAGCTTAGCTTCAACGCTAATGCAGATGGCATCCCACCTTTTAAGTCTCCTAAAGTAGCCTCCTCTGTCAACGCTTCCATGTCAATGGAACCTAACGGCTGCGTGAGATCTCCAAACCAGGCTCGTATCGCAGTGGCATCAATGACATGTGTCGGCACGATATCACGACTCGGCACTGTTGCGAACGAGCACTGTGTGAATGGCTAGGGCTCATCGTACTTGACTAAAATACCAGATGCCCTAATTTTCTGTATCCGCCTTTCGTCATCGAGCGGCAGGGCACCTTCGGTGTATGCACTTTTGTTTGGGGGCATTCTCTGTCGTGTCTCGAGCATGTCAGGTAGAATAGCCTTCAGATTGGTCTTTCGGAATAGCATTGAGAAGGCATCGTTAAGTCTGGAACGTCATTCACCCAGGACAGGAAATATCTCATAGAAACGGTCGAGTAAAATATTGCATACACATGCATTTTATTCACAGTAACATGAGGGTCAGCTTCATACAAAGCTGCTTGAAACCATACAAGTGTGATTCGAGCGGTATTAGGAATGTTGAACAACGTGTGGTTTCTAAGGTGTCTAAAACACGGGATTCGTTTAGATGTTCTCATCATGCGTGGACATGGATCCTATCTAGAGCTAGGCATTCGCCCTTAGACCGAAGCGACATGACGCTTTCATCCCAACCAAAGTAATAATGCTCACCGATCTTCCACCCGCAATCCTTTTTTTGGTCTGCTTCTGGGGCGGGCCTCCCACGTCGCCGCACATCTCCCAGCGCTTACCCCTATATTAAAAATCGGCGCAACTTCTCAAAAAAAAATTGATTTTCACACAAGTTGAAAATCAGAAAATGTAGAAACTACTGCGCCTAGAATAGCTCCACAACCACCACGAATTCTAGCATTAAACTTTTCTAGATTACCCTTTATATGCACCTGTATAGACCTATTAAGTTTTAGTAAATACTTCGAGGTAACCCTCTATGCGCATAGTACTTAAGGAAACCGTGAAAAAAGTGCGCCCGCTTAGCCTTACGGAGAAATAGACCTCGGCGGAAAAAAAAAAATCCTCGGCTTACTTACCCTTATTAGGCGATTTTATAATTTATTAGAGAAAGTCGATAACTTCTTACCTATCTACTATTAATCGCTACTTATTATTCTAAAAAATAAGGACTAGAAGCGTAGCATATAAAGGGTAATCTAGAGAAGTTTAAAGCTAGAATTCGTGGTAGTTGTGGAGCTATTCTAGGCGCAGTGGTTTCTACATTTTCTGATTTTCAACTTGTGTGAAAATCAATTTTTTTTTAAGAAGTTGCGCCGATTTTTAATATAGGGGTAAGCTCCCTCGGAAGCCGTGGTCGCAGCACTACGGATTCGCCCCCCATATTAAACCGTCATCGACCGATAGGAGCACGCCTGAGCGCCAGGACGGCCACCTCCCACCTCGCATGAGATCCGCGGAACCATATGGATTGGAGGCTTGTCCTATTGCCTGCACAATCCTTCCTGCCATTGATACAAGCGAAGGGTGTCCCAATAGCCTAACGCTCCACGCACGGGACGTCAATCCTGCTATCGTTGCCACCTCTCCACCGGTTACCCAGTAGCCATAGAACTCTCAGATATGACAGCACCGGTTGCCTCGAGCGCAATTGCCATTGAGCCCGATCTCCAGGCCAGCAATGTAAGATGGTTTTACCGCAACTAAGAGCATTGACCACGCGACACTGACTGGAAGTGTAATGACTACAGTATGGCGAAGAGCCCGACTCGGCATATGGCGATGAAGTGTACGCTCGATTCTATTTGGTAGCCCTTTGACGATACAATCGACTGATGGAGTCTCAATGATCCAAAGAGGGAGCTACACAACGTCGTTAGCATCCAACATTACGGACTATCAGATAGAGAACAATAGGAGATATCATGCATACAAGCAGGGCAGTACGTGACTCCATCTGATGGCATTGGAGAAGGAAGTGCCCGCTGAGGGTCTCCGTAGATTACATCTATCCGAACGATGAAGTACGCCCCGAAAGCAAGACTGAAGCCGATCATTTAGATTGATACCATTGTCAGAAAGAAAGTGACCGTCTCGACATTATGCACAAATTGACAGAGGTTACGCTGGGAGGGAAGTTGAATCTAGCTCCCATTCCGCCGGACCCTCAGCGCATACTAGATATTGGAACGGGTACCGGCATATGGGCCATGGAGATGGGTATGATACCATGCGTCAATAGACGTGCAATGTAACGTTCAGTTCTTTGCTAAGCATCGACGGGGTCGCCTGCAGGTGATAAATACCCAAATGCTTCAGTACGGGATCATCAGACGATGGCAAAAGGATTGCTGAATTCATCTTCGATTAGATCCTGGGCAACGATCTTTCCCCAATCCAACCGCGTTGGTAGGTGGCCGCTTTCCTTCGGTCAGATGATTCGTGGTTGCTGGGTACCGACATATCCTTGGCATCAACGTACCGCTGTCTTCATCCGAGTATGCCTCAAAATGTGAACTTTTCTTAGGATCACTCGAAAGCTTGCGCCGTTCCTCCGTTTGTGCTACTCATCTCTGGAGTTCCCGCCACTCAAATGGGGCTCCCATCAGCCGTATCAGATCTTCCTTCCAAATTCCATGAAACATTTTCCTTGTTTTACAGCTACTGTCCACATGTACTATCGTTTCCGCGTCTCTACGTCAGGCAGTTGTCGAACTGGACAAGGATTATCTTGCCATCTTATCTGGGCTAAATTCATTGGTCCTACAGGGTTCCGCCTAACGTGCGCTTCGAGGTAGACGATGTCGAGGCACAGTGGACTTACCACGACAAATTCGACTACATCCACTGCCGCTTCATGGGCAACGCTATGAAGGACTGGCCTCGTCTCCTCCGACAATGCTTCGAGTGAGCTCCCCCTACACTAGACCGATCGATTAAGCATGCTGACCATGATCGACTATCAGAAACACCAAGTCCGGAGGCTACGTCGAATGTATTGACCTCGACTTGGCTTGGCAATCCCCTGATGGCTCCCTCACACCCGAGCATGCGTCTCTCAAATTCAACCATGAGTTTCTCAAAGCATGCCGAGCTGTCAATATGGAGCCTTGCCCGGGCCCGCGTCTCGAAAGCTGGATGGAGGACGCTGGCTTCCAGGACGTCAAAGGCGACAAGTTTGTCTGGCCCGTGGGAACTTGGCCTGCAGATAAGCATTTGGTAAGAATTTGCAGTATCATTTGGTGCTGTCCTGGTAATTCACGGCCCTGACCATCAAACAGAAAGAAGTGGGCGCCTGGAATTACCTGCAGATCAATGAAGGCCTCGAAGCTTTCACATATGCGCTATTCACTCGTCAGCTGGGATACTCACATAAGGAAGTCGATGTTGTATGTGCTAAGATTCGGGCTGAGATGAAGGATCCTAAGATGCACGCTATGTTTTATCTGTAAGTGAAGAGCCTCTGCGAGGAACATGTAAAACGTGCTGATGATGATCTTTTAGACATGTTGCGTATGGAAAGAAACCGTGAGTCAGGGATGGACTATCGAGGGAGACTCTAGCCGCTCTTCATCGTGATGATTTGATCAATACTTTCGTTGTCGTCAAGATCCTTCATCTTTCCCGGTATCAATGAGTCACTGAATGAACCAATTTTTGGAGCAGCACGATACAGAATGACAGTGCTTCGAACTTTGATCGTCTTATGCACAGAGTGACTAGCCAAGCTTCATGCACAATCGTTCCCTTCCGGACGCCTTTCAGAGGGATTCTCTGCAAACCATGCAGCAACCATATCCCCCTCTATCAAGAATGCCTCCATCCAAAGTAATCAAGATACAATTCGTATCGACAATGCTCACTTAGCGAAATGTTTCGCTATGCATGCTTATGCAAGAATCCAAATACGTCCGTCGGTCCACACATTCTGCCCAATCGTGTAGTCCTCAAGGACCTCCATCCTTACTCTCTCTTCCCTCCGACGTCCCGTTGCTTGTAGCAGCTTTCTTCGACGCCTCCATCTTTCCGAACAAGGACTGAGGTTTGCCCCTGTAATAAGCCTATAGTTAGCATGCCGTCGCTGGGAGAATGATATTTAGAACTAGAGCTAGGAACACACTTCATAAACTGCTTGCTCTTATACGCACTCAGCTTCGCCGTGCACGGCGACATGATCGTATCTGAGGGCGAGACGTATTTCTGATTCGATCTGATTCCCCGCCACCCTGCATTAGCCACTTTCCCGATGATTCAATTTATTGGGGTCACTCACTTCTCCTCTTCTAATCTTGATTGCAGGACTTGACGATGGTATTCCATGCTCTTGGGTTTGTTAGGACCTTCTTCGCCCACGAGAGGTTTAGCATCTTTGGTCTTGGTCGGAGAAGAGGTGTTGACGTCGCGGGAGGCGAGAGGCTTGGAGGGGGAGGGGTGTGGCGAGGACATTGTTGGTGAGGATTTGGTGTGAGGGTTGGATGTCTGTGTAGCGGAGGGAGGATTTTTATGGATCCAAATGGCTAGAAAAGGATTCTCGGGAGTCTATGTAAGGGCTGTGGCCAGGATCTGAAGAAGACTGGTGTGGCAAGTTGAAGTGGTGGATCGCTCCTGACTATTTACAATTAGTCGTTGTGAGGGGCAACTACCGAGACCCCTATGGCGACCTGACGGCTTTTACCGTCGGAACTAGTATGGAAGAGAACGCATGAAATTTCATGCATAGAGGTTCGTCTGAGGCAAAGCAACCAAGTCAGTCTTCCTCACACTCGATGGCGGGTTTACATGCGTTGCATTGATACAGTGCGATTTCATAAAGTCGAATCTACAACATCGATTTCGGCTTCCCTGCAGCGCCCCAATACTCTTTTACCAGCCTTTCGCCTACCGCTTTCTGCTTTTCCAGTTTCTCTATCGTCTCTTTTCCTCTCTTATTCTCGTTTCTTCCCATCTGCTGTAGATGTACCTCATCGGGCCCATCCGCGATCCTCAACGTCCTGATCTGCGCCCACATGTTCGCCAACGGTGTGTCCTGACACACACCTGCACCACCGTAGCTCTGTACGGCGCGATCAATGACTGTCAATGCCATTGAAGGAACCAAGACTTTTGCTTCTGCAATCTCTTTAAGAGCGTTCTTGGCGTCTTTCTCATCAATCTTCATGGCTGCATTCAGCACGATGAGGCGGCTGGCATCGATTTCAAGCCGTGATTTTGCAATCCATTCGAGGATTACCCCGTGCTCACTCAAAGACTTTCCAAATGTCTTCTTCCTGGGATCATTCACACGAGCAACCATCCACTCTAGAGCTTTCTCTGCAGCGCCAACAGAGCGCATGCAATGATGAATACGTCCTGGACCTAGACGACCCTGGATGATTTCGAAGCCACGACCTTCGCCAAGAACGATGTTTGATGCCGGTACTCGCGCATTTTCGAAAGTGATATGGGCATGGCCATGTGGAGCGTCATCGTAGCCGTACACTGAAAGGACTCGCTTGACGGTGACCCCTTTCGTCCCAGCTGGCACCAAGATAACAGATTGCTGTTGATAGGTATTCTTATTATTGGGATCGCTCTTCCCCATAACGATGTAGATCTTGCAACGAGGGTCGCCGGCACCGCTACTCCACCATTTCTGGACTTGTCGTCAGCAGAGCTCGGACGGGTGATTGTCTCTACCGACGTACCGAACCATTGAGTATGTAGTCGTTTCCTTGCCTTGTCATAGTCAGGGTGATATTTGTTGCGTCACTTGAAGCAACATCTGGCTCTGTCATAAGGAAAGCTGATCTGATATCGCCATTCAACAGTGGAGTGAGCCACTGCTTCTTTTGCGCTTCGTTGCCGTACTTTGCGATGACCTCCATGTTTCCAGTGTCTGGTGCTGCACAATTGGTGGCCTGGGCAATTCCCTCAGCATGCTACTCTTCAGGATTCCTCGACGCAAATGATCACCTCGGACGCTGTTCTGCACTTGCCCATATACTCTGCCATCAATCCATACTCCAAATTTGAGAAACCGGCTCCCTGTTTGAAGTGGTTCGTCGGTAAGAAAAGATTCCATAATCCCAACTTCTTCGCCTTAGCCTTCAACTCATCAATGACTGGTGGATATGTCGTCCATCTATTCTCGCCTTCTCCTAGTTGTGCATGATATAGAACATCTCCCGGGACGCATTCTTCTTCAACAAATTTTTCGACCTAAAACGACCTGTCATCATGCTGTCACACAAACCTGCTGGCTCGATGGGGGGAGTTGTACGAGATTGAGTGTTTGTTTTGCTCGATCGCTAACGGCTCCGCGAGCAATAATGGGGATCTTCTCGGCAGCGGTCTGATCTTTACCACTGCTGACGAGGAGACTCTGGCTGAAGTCGGACTTGGACATAATGACTCAGATTATTGACGAGGCCAGAGACGAGCATATGGGATGTAAGAGGAAAGATGGGACAGCAATTGTCGCCATTGCTGCTCGTGAGGAGTGCAACCCGAGGCCGCAACTCCACCTCTTCAAATTGCCTCGGTTAGATTCTGTAATTCCGCTTATTGCCGAAGAAGATCAGGCTCGTCAGGCTTCGTGAATTTCAAGTCAGGTTGGGTAAATTGTAATGCTAAGCACTCAGGGATCATCTATCTATCTGAAAGGCGCCATCGCTATGCATTGCTTTACTTCAGCCATGAAGGGGGTGCAATGTCTGTGACATAGTCTTTCAAATGTCCTCAGCCACTGATTTATTCTTCCTCCGATTTCCCTTGAAATGCTTCTTTGAGTTCATGAGCTTCAGCTCTGCAGGATCAATATCCTTCTCCAGCGCTGTCATTGCCGTTAGCTTCCTGCCTGTCAGCTGCCTCTTTCCTTGCTCGCTATATTGGTGGTTGAAGGGCATTGTGAGATGGCCAGCGTCGCCTTGACCGGGGCCGAAGAACTTCCTGTCAAGTCTATTAGACTTTTCGCCCTGTAGTGGTACTTCAGGTAAAGACTCCGGGTCGTCCATGAGTGATGGATCTTCTGAGCCAGATATTGCGGCTTCCGCATGCGCCGCCAACATCGCTTGTCTCTTCTGTGGCAGATGCTTGACATCATAGAGTTCTCGGTTGAACTCCCGAGGATCGATTGGAGGTTCACGGGGAGGCGGTTGACAGAATAATAATTTCCCACTGACGTAATCTTTGAGCACGTAGCGAGCTGCTCTTGACTCATCTGGCTGTCCTTGTCCTGTTTTGGTAAACCCCCTGGCGACAGCGTAGGCAATCAAGATCTCTTCGGCGGTAGGAACACCAGTGCCACCCTCTTCTGACGGTCTCGTGTGTACCTTGACACCGTAGAGGGTCTCGAAGAAGGACTGAGGAATGCGCTGGGCGACGAGGCCTGCGGGACCAGAGAACTCCCTAAGCTGATCGATTGGTAGAATGCCATTACATACAAGCTCTGCTTTCGTGGTGGCAAAGTTTGGAAACACCAATCCAGGACAATCGCATAGCAAAACATCAGGACTGAGATGAATGGTCTGAAAATGCTTCGTCTTTCCTGGGGTAGATGAGACTGAAACCTTCTTAGCACCAATCAGTGCGTTGATAGTAGATGATTTTCCGACATTCGGATAGCCCACAAGACCGATTGTGGTCTTTCGCGGATGTTCTGAGTCTGCACTTTCCTCTTCTGGCGCATTCTCCAAGAAAAGGGATTCCAGCTCATCGGTGGTGAGAATCCTGGTTCTTGCTTCGTTGTCTTCGTCAAGATCTTCTTCGCTCGCCCATTGAGCGTCGTCATCTTCGTCCTCTTGCATTTTCAACTTCTCGGTCTCTTCAGCAAGCTTGAAAACTCCACCATCAGCCATGTCTTCCATGGCTCCTTCCAGTATCGCTCGACCATCATCGACCGATTCTTTGTCCAGGCCCAACGACTCGTTCATCTCCTTTGCCAATGATGCCGAGAAGAACTTGTAATTAATACCGACATCCTCAAAGTAATCAGCCCAAGCTTCTCTCTGAGGTGAAGTCATCATATCCGCTTTGTTGACCAACAGCAGATTGTTCTTCTTCGAATCAACCTCTTTAACATATTTCTCCAGATCCTCGGACCGAAAAAGCAAAGGATTTCGTGCGTCTACGATCTGTACCACCAGGTCTGACCTTTCGATGACTCTCCATAACTGCCTCCACACTTCTAAATTTCTTTCGAACGGTGTCATCAAAAGGTCGTCGCTCTCTTGCAGCTCAGCTAGACCCCTCCTCCAATCCAGCAAGCTAGCTTTTTCCCGATTATCGAGATCCTGTGGTGTAGTAGTGTCGTCCCATGCTGGCCGTCTCGGCACAGTCAAACGCTTTTTATTTGCGGCTTGTTTCTTGATAGTTGACCTTTCCTCTGCCGCCGACAGTAGATATGGGTTACGTTGGTCAGTACGTATTATTTTGACGTTGTTCATCTTCTCTGCCGTGAAATCGGTCCCAGCCAGCTCGGCGGTGCTGAGAAACTCGTCCAGAGGAGCTTGCTCTGTGACGCTTCGCATCTTGACCCATGATGCTTCCTTGGGCGCATTGGTGACATACTGAGAAACCTTCAGCGAGGCTATCAGAATCGCGAAGGACTTTTCTCACGGTTTGACCACTCTGGTCCGTCCTATGGATGCCTGCAGAAATCTTCTTGCGATCGGCTCCCTTTCCTCTGCCAAATCGATCATTCATAAGACTGTTGCCCAGCCCCACAGCATTCTTCGACTTCGCCAGGACCATTTTGACAATGGAGGTGAGCAATTTCAAAAGTGTGATCTAGAATAAATATATAGTCTCCCACCAAGCTGTTGAGGCTGTTGCAACCTGCCGAGGAATCTACATCTAACAGTGGAGGCAATGACGCGTTTTCAAGGGTTGGCGGAGCGAGCCCTAGCCGTTCGGCAGTCTCTTGGATTTCGCCGACGACTTCTTGGCATGAGACTCCATTCTCTTTTCTCTACAAGAGAAACATATACTTCAACAGAGAGAGCGATCGGGACAACTCAACATGGGTATAGTTTTCTCGAATTTGTCTGCATAATGAGAGAACTCTCATGTTGTTAGCTGCATGAAGAGACTCTCTTATGTCCCTTTGAATTCCGAAAATCCAGGTAGGCCTTCCACCCGTTTCCACAAGGGACAATAAGGTAGTCATCGGAGGGAACTACAGAGATGGAAGGGCCTATGATGGAACCGATCGGATAGTGCAATCAAGAAGCCGGAATGCAGTGAGTGCTATCACTCCTGACCACGGTCTTATGCGAGCAAAGTGAAGCCTATAATATTCTTATGGAAGCCGAGCCTTGTGGCCTCTTGCTGCTCTATATTGGCATGGAAGATGTCCGTAGGGCTACGAGATTATTGGAAGGCTGTGGGCTCGAATTCCCCCTGCAATTCAGAAGCAATTGTTTTGACTCATGAACGTACTTCATCTAAAATCTGTCAGCCAAATCGCTGCGAACCACAATGACATTCGTACCCAATATTTGAGCTACCAGGGTTTTACCTCGGGTCATTAAGATTAGCTTGAAGTGGTCGTTCTATGATTAGCGCTCCATCCTTATGGAGAAGAGGTTGAGGGCTCTAGAGATTATAGTAATCTTACATGTAGCTCCTCAATCACAGAAGCAGCGGTCACCTCGTCTGAGCTGATAGCCATGTCATTCCTCTTCAGACACTTCTTTTGGCTAAGACGCTTTTCGAAGAGAGTCATTTCTCACTCCACAGTTTGAGCGAAAGGTATGTCAGTCCGAATGTGACACGCAGGAGCTCGCTGAAGCTTTCCAAATTATTGATATTCATCTTTGCAAGCGATGCAGTTCCGGAATATCACGCTAAAGATACGCCTCAGCGCCCTTAACGCCTCATCATTCATTCATCTTATTAATATAAGATACATCAAAGTTTCGACAGTACACTATTATGCTGCTGCTGCGTGAGAAGATGGGTTTGACCAATCTAGACGGAAGGGAGTGCATTAGCATTCAGCAAAAGGAGACTGACATGTGGGACCATTTTGGACTTGCTGACCTGGATGACTACAAGCCAAATGCCAACTGCTGCCAAGAATGAGGAAAGCATATCCTTTTTGCTGCCCCCGAACGCCTTGACAAGCCAGATCAGCAGTAAGCTCGAAGTGAAGACCCAAATGATTGCGATCCAGAAAAAGTATTTCTGGAACAAGGGAGCAAACGTGGTATTTGTGGCAATGATGCCCACGCCGAGAAATACTGCTAGGGCGACAATAGCAAAGATGATGGCTATGGACCAGAAGTGTACCATCATCGGCCGCCGGAGAATGGAGCCATTGTGATAAATGATCGTTCCTGGTTGTCGTTCGGCGCTGGACTTAAGCCGTCGAAATGCAACTTTCTCATCATACTGACCTACGGTGAATTGCTATTGAGGGCATTAGCGGTGCAACGTTTTGTAAGGAAGAAACAATGCGTACCTCTATATGAGACTCAAAGACCTTGGGTAAGCGGGATCTATCGTTTTCCGGCAGGCTGCTGCTGTCTATGGCCGGGGGTCTGCTCAGCATTGTCCAGTCGCCGGTCCTTGGTCCGTAAGTCGAGGTGAAGTGGACAGCGGAAACGCCGCGGGCAGCAGCGTGCTCCGGGTCCTCCATCTGCAACGTGTACGTTGCATTCTTGACCATTTCGTCTAGAGGCGCCTTAAGTCATTTCTGTGTCGACCCAGGTAGACACTCTGTACGCACCGAAGCGGGTAAGGAGTTCAGTGGCTTCATCTAATTTTTGTTCTCGATCGAGTGGAGACACTTTTGGCATGCGATCCTGCAGTCTGCGGAGCTTCGAGTTCATATGCTCCAGGCACTCGAGCCTTAGGGACCACAGATTGTGAATAAAGATCGGGTTTTCCTCCTGATACTTGAAGGTGGATGATGATGCCATTGTCGTACGCGCACAATGCGACTTTTGGTTCTACTATCCTCCCGGTCGCGATGTTTTATCCTCAAGTCAGTGTGGCACTTGTTCAGAGCTGCTTGTGACAGAATTGCATTTTCGAAAAACATCGTCTACAAATCGTCAGCTGCAGGCCGCTAGAGGTGAAGTAACAATTGGGCGATCTGAAAGCACTACGAGTGCACTAAGTGCTCGCTTGCGCCCAATCAGTCGCAAACCAATCCCAATTAGGGGCCATTGGAGATGAGCTAGAGCCACAAAAGTAAAGAAACGCCTGCCATAAGGTGGGAAACGCGAAGTGATAACCCAGCCTCAGCCCCCGGGGCAAGTCAGCGTGCCTTATCGTAGCCGCCCGATGACTCTTCAGCTGAAAATTCGATATGCTAATATTACAAGACTACACATTGTTAATTGTGTAGTATGCGTCACTCCAGTCTGTTCGGTCAGAGGCCTTCATGGTCATTGCGATACTCCCATTCTTCCGTTAGTAGTATTATGGACACTTGGACTTCTAAAGCTTAAGCTACCTTACCTGACGCTCTGACAGCGGGTAAGGTAGGTAGTTGGCTCCCTCGTCCCATTGGCAACACCTTAGTGTCGCCCACTCGGGATCTATCTTAACTAGCGGCTGAAATACAACTTTAAGGCATCCAAAAAAGGGGTACACGTATTATTGACGTTGACGGCGAGACAGCCTTTTCGTGAGCGCTCATGCAATAACCGTTGAGCGGTCTCTTTGCTGCATTTGACGAGTCCATTGTCCTTCTGCTAGGACTGTGTCGCACTGTGATCTCTCAACCTTTCTCTGGGCAGTCCTGCTGGTCTCGAGCAAATTTCATGATACAAATGCTTGTATGATGGTGCTTCATACCCTCACATCATCGTATTGTTGGTTACGGGCTTGCAGAGTGAAGTGTTGCCGCAACGACTGCTGGAGCTTTGGCTGCTCGCCGCAATGCTTGATCAACAGAAGTTCGCAGAGTACAGCGTTGTGAGCAAGGTACTCGTTGCGACTAGTGTAGTCCTTATCTTCATTTATGTGAAATCCCTACTTCAACAGCGTGAGCAGCGAGAATCGGTACTCATCTCTTGCCTTTTCGTTCTCCTCATGGCGATTGACAGTCAGTAGGAAACCGTCCTTGTGTCTCAGCATGATTGCAAGAATCTACGTAAATTGCGCGGCGAATGGCCCTTCTCGCTTGATCTCCTTGCCCGAAGCATCAAAGCCGACAACCGGGGTCAAATCCTACGTTTCTTCATCTCAGTGCTCGAAAAGGTTGGAAACACGCATGAGCAATTCTTGCTTGGCTCGCGCGCTATCAATACGGTTGACCCTGAGAATGTAGAGGTCATATTAAGCACACACTTCAAAGGTAAGAATGCACAATCGTTTCTCTAGCGGATGTGCATACTCTGCCAAACAAGTCATCTCATGCTGAGCCGAGGATTGGAAGACTTCAGCCTAGGAGTGCGCGAGCAGAACTTTCGACCCCTTCTAGGCCACGGCATATTTACTCAGAATGGGACTGCCTGGAAAGCCTCTCGCGATCTTCTCCGCCCAATTTTTAACCACCAGCGCTCACAATACTTCTCTCATATTCAGAATACCGTCTCCAATCTATTGTCTCGCATCGCCTCCGAAACATGCAAATCCCAAAATGTAATAGATCTCCAACCTCTGTTCTTCCTCCTAACCCTCGACGTAACCACAGCCGCCGTCCTGGGCACTTCCACCAACAGCCTGCAAGACCAGGGAAGCAGACAAGGACTGCAATTTGCGAATGCCTTCGACAAGGCACAGCACTATCTCGCCGTTCGTGGCCGGCTGGGGGATTTTTACTGGGTCTTTGGTGGTAGGAAATTTAGAAATGCATGTGCCACTGTGCATGGATTTGTTGACAAAATCGTTGCTGGAAGTTTATTGCAAACTACACGGGAGCACGTGGCTGCTCGAAAGGAGCAGAGGGGATATGTCTTCATCGATGCTCTAAGCAGGGAGACAAGCGATCCAGAAATCATAAGGAATCAGCTCGTCAACGTCCTTTTGGCAGGAAGAGATACGACCGCATGTTTACTTTCCTGGACTTTGTGAGCCTTCGGGGAAGCTTTGAATTTGGAATCAGTCATGCTGACTAGACCAATCAGTCGACTACTCGCTCTTCACCCTAACGTCCAAGAAAGACTCCGTACGGAGTGCACCTCGCTACCTAGCTGTCAAGTAGGCGATGTGCCCTCGAAAGAAGAGCTTAAAAACATGACCTACCTCCAAAATGTGATCCACGAAGGTGCCTATGCCCCAAATTTCCACTCCAGTTCCGCACATTCTGAGACTTACACTCACATTCACCCGCAGTTCTTCGCCTGTACCCCTCTGTTCCCATAAACATGCGCCAAGCTCTCAAACCTACCATCCTCCCTCTGGGCGGCGGGCCAGACGGCCAATCCCCGATACTCGTTCGCAAGGGCGAGGCAGTTGGTTACTGCGTCTACGCTATGCATCGTCGGAAAGACCTGTATGGCGACGACGCTGATGAATTCAGACCTGATCGGTGGGACAATGACCCAGAGCATGGACCAGATTTGAAAGATATTGGATGGGGCTACTTGCCATTCAATGGTGGACCCCGAGTCTGTCTTGGCCGTAAGTGATTGCTGTCTCTGCGCGGGGATTCGCTTTGTCTAATGAGAAGTAGAAGAGTTTGCAATGTTGGAAGCTTCATGCGCTATCGTGCGGCTGCTACAGAGGTACGGCAATTTCTCACTCGCGGAGGAGGAGTCGGAGTACGAAAGGACATACCCTAAGCACACTGTCACGCTGGTGGTCGCTAGTGCCAATGGTTGTAAAGTCCGCTTTACTTCATGAAATTGCCCGAATTGACAAGTTTGATCTGATTCGCGTGACTTGGCTTACTCAGCATTCTGCCGCCAAGCCTGCGTCATATCTCGCCAAAAAGTTCGTTGAACACACAGCAGTTTCGAACATCAGTAGCGGCATCAGATCACAGTAAAGATGCCGCGTAAGCAATGGATGTGAGTCTCACAGCATCTTCATTCTTAGTGCCTTTGACATTAATTTCCCCCCAGTGACAAATCCAACTCCACCACATTCCAATTGGTCCACCGGCCTCAAAATGACCCTAAAATCCATGATGCTGAGTCCAGCTCGATGGTCTTCCAGGAGTTGGGCCCGTCTCAAAGTCATAAAACCAAAAGTCGTCATGATCTAGAAAGCGAGCTTTTCGGGGCTTCTGAAAGCGAGAATGATGCCTTGCCAATCATTAGAGACAATGAAGGAGAGGCTGCAGAACATGGCATCTACTTTGACGACACGGAGTATGACTATATGCAGCACATCCGCGACCTCAATTCTGGTAGCGGCAGCGGCGAATCATATTTCGTGGAGGCTCCTACAAAAAAGAACGACGGAAAGGGAAAAGCCAAGATGAGCCTCGAGGATGCTTTGAGAGAGTCTTCGCTACAAGATCATCAAAGTAATAGCGGCGCTAGTCAAGCACGAGGATCTCAATTACTAGACGATGAGATTCTACCATCGAAGCGTCTCAAGAGTAGCACTTATCAAGACCAGCAAGATATTCCAGATGTGCTGGCCGGATTTCAACCAGACATGGACCCAAGGCTGCGAGAGGTCCTGGAGGCACTAGAAGACGAGGCCTACGTCGACGATGAAGAGGACATTTTCGGGGAAATAGCGAAAGACAGAAGAGAAGTCAGCCTGGATGAGTTCGAGGAAACAGGCATTGAGGGAGATGGAATGGACGATGCCGGCTGGGAGACAGACGAGACGGAAAAGCCGAATAGAGAATACAAGACAGGAAGTATGCTGCCGCCACCGATACCGCCGAGTACAGATACTGAGATGATGGACACGCCCGATCACGGTGACGGAGACTGGATGAAGGAGTTCAGCAAGTTCAAGCATGCTGAAAAGGCAAAGAAGCCGAATCCGCAGAATTCAAATGCAGAGAACCAATCATCAATTATGACAGGGACATCAATGACTGGTGGACGCCGGAAAAAGAGAAAGGGTGCGTTGACCTCTAGTACCGGCTACTCCATGACAAGCTCTTCACTTCTGCGTACTGAGGGTCAATCCCTACTCGACGCACGCTTTGACAAGATCGAGGAAGACTACGCCGAGGACGAGATGGATATGGAGGACGGTACCGCATCGACGATGACAGGTTCATCCATGGCATCCAGTCAAGCACCGCCACTAACCACACGGTCTGATTTTGACGGTATTATGGATGACTTCCTCGGTGGGTACTCTATGAGCGGGAAAAAGAGAGTGAAGAAAGGCGGCCATCAGAGTGGACTGGAACAGCTGGACGAGGTCCGTAAGGGACTCGGTCCAGCAAGACTCAAGGCCCAGAAAGCTTGAGGATCTCGTCAAATGGTTTCGGGTTTGATAGGCGTCAGATTGCTCTTATAGCGTCGATACCCCAGGACGTGCAATATTTGAAGATATCAAGATATAGCCACCTTCGGTAGCGTGATTTGTGATTTCAATCTAGTGCCCCGTCCTCGCCGACAAACATCCAACTCAAGCCTCAACCAACCCACAATTGTACTTTCTCCCTCAAACAATCGAGCGATCGGAATCACACGACTATAGCCATGGCGCTCAATCAAGAATACGCCCTACTCTGTCTGGAGAACCCACTTCTAGGTAGGAATTCGCCCCAGCAAATCCCCCGGAGGCAAAACTGATATCGTCCACTGTGAAGATATCCAGGGACAAGGGTAAACAGCACCCCTCCAAAATCCCAGTCCCTCTGACGAAACCAATTGACGTCTGAGAATCTATTCAGCGATGCCTCCATGCTCTCCAAATACGCCCTCAAACCCAACGACGCCATCCTCGCCGAACCCAAACACCTCGGCCTCTATGAAGACCTCCTCACCAACCGCTCCGCCGTCCTCCTCGCCGGCGGCGCCGCCCAAAACACCGCCCGCGGCGCCCAATACGTCCTCCCCCCGAAATCCACCCTCTACATCGGCTGCGTGGGCAAAGACAAATACGCCGACATACTGCGCGAGAAGAACGACGCCGCGGGCGTGCGGGCCGAATATCTCGTCGTCGACACGCATCCCACGGGACGATGCGGGGTCATCATTACGGGGCAGGATCGGAGCATGTGTACGGATTTGGCGGCGGCGAACGAGTACAAGATTGACCACTTGAAGAGCCCGGAGATCTGGAGCTTGGTGCAGCAAGCCAAGGTCTACTTTGTCGGGGGCTACCATCTCACCGTCTGCGTCCCTGCCGTGCTCGCCCTAGCAGAGGAAGCGGCGCAGAAAGACAAGATTTTCGTGCTCTCACTGTCGGCGCCGTTCATTCCGCTGTTCTTCAAGGATCAGCTGGCGCAGACGAGCAAGTATTGGGATTATGTGATTGGGAATGAGACGGAGGCGAGGTCGTGGGCGGAGGGGCAAGGCCATGAGACGAGGGATGTGAAGGAGATTGCGCTGTTGATGGCGGAGTTGCCGAAGGTGAATGGGGGAAGGAAGAGGATGGTGGTTATTACGCAGGGAACGGCGAGTACGGTTGTGGCCGTGCAAGGGGAGGGTAAGGTAAAGGAGTTTGGGATCGTGGAGGTAGGGAAGCAGGAGATTTGTGATACTACTGGCGCTGGGTGAGTTCCGTCGTTCTGTGCTGTATCACAGCATTGGGGCGGCTGCTTGATGTTTGGTACGTTACTGACGAATAGCTTCAGAGATGCTTTTGCTGGCGGTTTCGTGGCGGGCATTGTGGAAGGGAAATCTTTGGAGCAGTCCATTGATATGGGTCATTGGCTTGCGAGTTTGAGTATCAAGGAGCTAGGACCACAGTACGTTTCCACCTCCCCCTCCCCATCGTCAACTTTCATTGTCCCGCATTGTTACACAAACGAGCGATTGCATGACACCTTCAAACCCCCCTCCCTTTCATTCCACAAGGAGCTAACTAGACTCTTCTTCCACAAGATACCCCTTCCCCAAGCAAACCTACCAAATGAAGTCGTAAATAATGGGCGAAACCAAGCGTGAATTGGGCGTTCGGTATTCAACAATTCCGGGTTTCAACAACTAAAAGCGCTGGACTTGTACATGATACGAACATCATGATGTTACGACGTGACGACCTTCCTGGATCTTCATCCTCCAGGCTTTACGTGGAATAGACTAGAGACCACAGATAGAGAGAAGCGTCACTTTGCTATCGAGGATCTGTTCTTCAGTTGTTCGATCCGACATGGATGTCTTAGATACCTAAATGAAGAGCAATTGTTTGCAAGGGCATTTCTCCTATCTTTCTCATCCGGCACCTTGTCCGTTTGGGGGTGTATGCGCATTAGGCGCTCCTCTGACGCTACCACTGCAGCCAAATTCGACTGCTGAGCTGACGAAATGACATGCATCCAGAGCACTATAATCATCAATTCCGTATACGATCGAAGATCTCCCACCCGTGGTGTAATTGGTCTTGTTAGTGAACTTGGCTTCGATGTGAGGCTGATTGCGGTAACCTGCAGTTGTTGGTGGGTTCGGATTAGTCGGATCGGGCACACTACTCTGGATCGACTCAATGGTATGTCTACTGGACTGCTGAATATGAGACACATTCTGTGAGCTTTGTCGCGAGTGACTCGGAGTTGTACGCTTCGCAGTGCCTGGTCGGGAATTTATGGTTGCCTCGCCAGGCTGTGGAGCAAAAGGAGAATTGTAGATGCTTGGAAGCGGTGGTCGAGGTGAGACCGGAGCCTGATCCCGCAAGTCTGCTCGTGCTTCTAGCTCGCTCGCAGTTGAAGTCCCGAAAAGACCGTAGCTAGTCTCGTTGCCAACTTCATTTGTTGGGTCAAGGGAGATCCTGGGTTTTGATGGCTGTTCTAAATCGTCATCTGCAATTTCAGAGTCAACAAGATCATCTACCATTCGATTTGAAGCAGGATCCATGGAAACAGATGTCAAGTCTTCTCGAGAGCGGTCATCAAGGGGGAAAGTCGTCTCTTCAACGTGCGTAATCTCCTGGTGCTCAAAATTACTCAGCGTATGGACCCCATGGTTGTCCTCTGTTGAAGGGATGGCATCCTCAACGTAGACCAACGATGTGCCTAATAGATGAATTGGTACATCCTGGGATCATCTATCAGCTCTGCTACTTATAACCGGCCTTCTATACTCACCTCTCGAGATTGAAGAACCATGCCTTCAATAATGATGTCACGGACTCTTCCGAGCATCTCAATGTTCGGATGCTGTCTATGAACACCTTGATCATGCCATTTCGGCTTTCGAAATCCCGTGGTTCCGGTGTAATATCTTCGCTGCGCATGCTCATTGTCTAATGGCTTAAACCCTAAGGTATCTTCATCTTCCTCGAGAAGATACTCAATGGGTAATGGCAAACCGGAGACGGGAAATGTAGATATCAGAAGCGTCAACGCATTTGCATAGATCTTCCATAACTCTTTGAACTGTACGTTGAGTGCAATATCTCCAACTCCAGCTGCCAATATCGGAGCATTGGAGATTAACCAGGAACTGTATTGTCGCAGACCTGGTAGCACGCGGCGAGTCACAGCAGAAAGTTTTGCAGATCCAGTCCCATTGGCATTAGTCTGCGAGTCCCCATCCACACAACGCTCAAGCTCTGATGAAAGAAGCTGGAGGAGTGTAAAGAAAGTCATCGCATTGACGCGTAGAAGGTTGAAGAAAGACCGGAGCCTCTCGGCAGAGCCGGAGTCAGCTGAGAAGTCATGTTAGCAGATTCAAGCACTGGGCTCCTTGTATTTACCATTCAAACGCACTCCAGCATAGTATTGCGCAGCTATGTTGATAAGTATAAGCTTGCTGAATGTGCCCTCGAGTGACCGCTCTTTCAGATTGATCGCTAGATAGTGCATTACTTCATTCCCGTCATCTTCGTAGTCTGGAGACTCGGTACCTTTGAAGCATCGGGCGTGTAAGCGCATAAAGCACCTTACTAAAGATTCTCCGGAACCCTGTGTATCACGAGGATGGTCAGTTGTTGCTACATCATCTTTATCCTCTGCCTCCTGTGATTTCTTGAACTCGATTTCAAGATTACCGTTTGCACTAGGATGGGGCTCCTCTACTGCCAAAGCACGATAGAGATGGTAGGTGGCCCGCAGATGGCTACCGTCAGCCAAGGCAATGACTGCCAGCTGATTATGAGAAGCGCCCGAATTAGGGTATATGATACGGGCCAAATCATAATAGCCAATTGCTGGACCCCAGTTACGATCCTTAGTCACAAGCTCAGTCTCCCGCCATCTGGAGAGGTCCCCAAGCCGAACGAGAGTTCGATGACAAGAGAGGAGGACCGAATGGCCAAGTTCATCGGATACTTGGATCGGCTCATCAATCGAGAGGGCTGTATGATAGATTTAGTGAGGTTACATTGCTGCTGGCAAAGCCAAGAAAGCCTACTGCTCAACGTCAATCTATTCGCCACAGCCTCAAGCTCAGGTATGCCACCGAAGCAGGCTGCTATTCTCTGAATATATCCACGATAGAAACGCTGACTTGATTTGATGAAGTCTAAGAAGTGCTTTGAAGCCTTGCGCTGCTCAACGGGCTTCTTTTTTCCTACACCTTCTCTGAACTTGGAAGACATTAGCATTGACAGGGCGATCGTAGTCATAGCACCAACCTGTTTGAGTTCTTTGCGGAAGAGATTATTGACTTTACCATGATAGTCCCATAGCTTCTGCTCTGTATCTCTACTAAGACAGTACTCAAAATCTTGGAGGATGAGGTTCTCGCATGCCGATCGGTACCTTGTGAAGTCAGAATGCGAATGAGGAAGAAGTGTAAGTTGCATACAGAGTCAGAAAGTGTATCAGATCAGGAAATCTGAAACCCTTTTCTTTCAGATAGGCCTGCAAATCTTTCTCTGCTCGTAGTGCAAGCCTGAGGAGTATGAGCTTCAAATTACGTTGCAAGACTCCACGGTGGTAGTACTTTAACAACATCTCATTATTGGCATCTGCCATAGCGAGCAACGTAGCTAAAATGTGGAGACCCCATCAGATAGTGAAATACATCCTCAACCGAGGGGCTGCTTCCGACCGGTCCATTGGCAAGATTTTTGCCTCAAGGACACGAGCACAAGACGGTAAGAATCTCCAAATGTTGGGAGCCAAATGTTTTCACATATCTGTCTTGGGCATAGTAGAAGGCCAACTTTGCGTCAGAGCAGAGATGAAGTGCGGAATCCCTCCCGTTGAAGACTTTGGCCCACCAGCCAATGGGGTCAAAGCATTCCTACGACGGCATCCACTGAAGTCAAGTAATTTGTTTGAGCCTTTCTCACAAGGATTTCTGGCCGGTGAAGGAGCCATCTGAAACAATACATGTTCTTTTAATCGAAGGAGAACGAGAGTGTTCTAAGGTTTGGTCTGGACCAAGTACGCCTCACGCTACCTACACCGCTCAAAACCCATGCCTAAACGCACAAGAGAAGATTCCCCATCTCCACCACCCATCTCGCCTTCTCCAACGCCCGATCCTTCAACTCCGGGCTCTTTCGACGAGCCCGCTCATTCGTCGAAATACATACAGACCTCACCAACAGCTCGAACGAGATCAGTGATGAAATGCTCTCTTCCACCGCACGAGACGCTTGAGTTCTCCACCTTTGAAGAATTTGAAATTCATTATTCGAAAGTACATGCGTATCGCTGTTCGGAATGCCGCAGTAACTTTCCCACTGAACATTTTCTGGGTTTGCATATTTCTGAAAATCATGATCCGCTAAGTGAAGCGAGAAGGGCGAGGGAGGAGAAGACCGTACGTCTCTCTGACTGTAAAGGGGATTGATCTGACCCCTGCATACAGTATCATTGTTTTGTGGAGGGCTGTGACAAAATCTGCCTTACTCCACAGAAACGACGGATGCACCTTACAGACAAACACATGTTTCCAAAGGCAATTATACCTCTCTTGTATTGTTTGATTCTACTAGCTTCTAAATTCGCTCTAGAATTACGACTTCCTCATTGTCAATACAGGTATCGACAAGCGTAGCTCCATGTTGCGGCAAAAACACCGCAGGCATAGTTCTGCTGCCACGAGAGCCTTCCAGCGACAGCAGTGTACCGACAGTGGAGAAAGTGCTGCAGACCATGATCAAGTCAAATCGGAAGCACCAGAAGCATCCGAACCAGTCACAGAAGAGGCACAAGGTGAAACAACAACTCAAGGCTCCCTATCGAAGAAGCCTACGCCGGATGCAGACGTCGATGATTTAACTTCAGATCTGTCCTCTCTCAAATTTGTCCCGCCAAGGGTACGATTTGGACGAGGCGGCCGCAGAGGAGGTCTATCCCGCACTTGAAGGTTTTGGATCCCAAGCAATGTTGTGAAACCGTTGCTTGATTTTGATACAGCTCATCTCCTAATGGTGACCTCCTTGATAGAGCCCTCGCAACCACGGAAAAGCCGAGTGCCTTCATTCGCCTAGTCACACAAGTTTATCTATCCCAGGACTTACTCTCTCCAACTTGTCTATTAATTCCGCCCACACTCTCTCTCCTACCTTACTCCCATCCTCACTTAGCACGAACGGGCTCTCATAACTCATAACACCATCCGCCATGTATTTCCCTGTTTGATTTTCAAAGCGTTAGTGTCCTTGATATCACAAAATTAGGTACTCGTACAGGCCCGCAAAGCAGCCTCAAGGGCTCGAATGAATCCTAAGAAGGGAAGATAACTTCGACTCAGGAAGAAATGTTACTTACCATGACTTTCCTCCCCAGCAGCGGCAGCGGCAACCAAAGTCCTACCGCCGACCTCCGCCGTTCTTCCGATTACCTTGTGCGCAGTCTTCAAAAGAGCTTGCACGATTAGACTCCTCTCCTCGCGGTAAATGAAGTCAGACTCGCAAAAACCGGGCGACAGCGTGTTGACAATGACCTTTGGTTTAGCAGAGGCAGAAATCCTCGGGGCGATATGGCGCACCACAAGAATTTCGAGGAGCTTCGTCACAGCGTACCTGAATCAAGTGAGTCGGTTGTTCTCATTCAACGGCAACCTACATAATAGTTCAAGAGAGACGAGAAATACCTGTCTGGCATATCTGCCTTCTCTTTATCACTCAGCGCCCCAAAGACATTTTCCGCATTCTGGTCCGGAAACTTGGTAACGAAATGCATATCCGAGCTTACGACCGTAAGTCTCGGAATGGTATTGAATCTCTGGCTCGTTTCTCTCATCTTCGGCAGCATCAACAGAGCCAAAAGGAACGTGCTGACCACATTCGTAGTGACCGTGCTCTCGTCTTGTTCTGTGATCTCAAACTTCGATATCATCATCCCCGCATTCTCAAGTAGAACATCTACCCTCTGCAATTCACTGGTTGCACGGGTTGCGAATTGCTTTACGCTTTCATAACTAGACAGATCCAGTGGCCATACTTCTACAACGCCGTTGCGGCCGGTGCTGGCTTCGATGGAGGCTTTGGCTGCCTCACCTTTTGAGAGGGTCCGCACCGCCAAGATCACTTTCGCGGCATCTAGGCGGGTTATCTGTCGCGCCGCTTCAAGGCCAAGGCCTGTATTGCTGCCCGTGACTATTACCGTTTGACCTGTGAAGGGCTTTGTGGGTTTGGGAGGTGTAACGAGAAATTGGGAGTAGAGGAAGCCGAGGAACCAGGACACTGCGGGCATGGCGAATGTTGGAGCAGGTAGTAGTTATATAAGCGACGTTGACGGCGAGAGGAATCTGATGAAAGTATACCTTTGGAAGGCTTGGATCAAATGGTCTTTGCTTTATTCCATTGCTGGCAAAGTAGAGTTATATGCTTTAGAATAGGTGAAACGACTTGATTTGGTTCTATGGGAGGCGTGTCATATTTATGCTACGTGCCAAGCATATAGGGCTGAGGCTGATTCCCAACGATATGTTCTCAGACACTCACCCCCTTGGCATTTTACATTTGTCAGGCTGCAGAAGGCGGGGTAGCCCAGGCGAACAACACACCTGGAGGTGGAGGTGAGAATATTATTGTTTGCCCTACGTCGTTTCTCAAAGTGTGGCTAATTCAATCCCGGGTAGCACTCCGTAGAGCATCACACTTCTTTCAGCTTCTTGAAACTCTCATCAATCCAAGCCTTTTCAAGCTACGTTTTCTTCGACAAGCCAGACGCAGGGGAATCCGGACTCCAACCGTGAAACTCCGTTATGCTGCTGGACCAACACCAAGACCGCGCTAATGCATCTACCCTTTGGCGCATTTCCTGGTGGTCTGGCCCTCGAAATGCCTCTACATTTCATGTTGATTGAGCTAGTCGTGATCTCACCGCTCGGAGAGATCTCCTGACTACAGGATGAGAGCAAAGTTGGTAGCAATGCCAATGTCGACAGGAACAGGCTAGAATTCGGACTATTGCGGCTCGGTAATGCAGCCGTGGAATCAGAAACGGGACTCTTGAATTTCTGCAAACATACGGTGTCGCTTGTATTTCCAACGGAGTCATCAGGCTCGATCAGTAGCATGAAGAAGGGCATCACTTGGGCAAGATTCAAGAGCACCTGGTTCTGGACATAACCACGATGTCACTCGTCCGGCAAGAGATTCAACAGCTGCCCCACTGAGAATGAAGATGTACTCATGCTCAGCCAATTGGGCTAGCATCGCACGAATTCAAGGACATGGCCCTCTCGAAATGTCCAGATTGACGGAATGGCGTGACCGTCCCTCCAATGATAATGAGTGTTCATCGTATCACCGTCCTAGAACGCATGATTTGCTAAATGCACATGCGTTGGGCATCGAGACAGCATAGAGACGCCATGCACGATCATCATGCTGATTGGGGATTGCTCTTGTGTCAAGCACTGGATCAAAGGGCAACTTCGAAGACGGAGGTAGAAACAGATGAGACGCAGGCAAGAATTGCAATCAAGAGGCTTTCTTCTCTGTGGTCGTAAGCCAAATCTGATCGATTGGGATGGTCTCTGGTGGGAATCGAATCTGAAGAGCAAAAACTGGGGCTCTTGCAGCGCCTTTTGCACGGTCCACAACAGTGCGCACAGGCATCACCTAGGAGACGAGAACAGTGGTCAGTTATTCAGTATCTTCCGTGGATTCACCGCCTTGGCTTGGCAGGACGGCTTCGGTGAAGTGGGTTCAGCAGGTGCATTCGGACGGGAACGATGGCGATGGCGTACCTGCTAGCAAATCATGGGGAAAGCGGCCCGTCAAACTGCATGCGAAGTTGCAGTGTCTTGGAGATTTCGACCATCTCGATGGTGTTGCGGTGCCAGTGGCAAGAATAGGCGGAGGGTGTGTGTGATGGGCACGCCAGATGGGGCATCGTCAGCTTGTCACAGACTCGCAGTAGGCCAAAGCTTGCCTGAGGCCCGCCTGTCGGGGGAGGAGGCTGGCTTTGGGCAGGGCTAGTAAGAGGACCGAGAGGACGCTTGCATAAAAGCGGTGCAATAATGCAAATGTGCATAACGAAAGAGGCTAGGAGGAAGCGCCCAGGGCAGGATGAGGGACTGGAGGTTGATCAGGCGACAACAGCCAATAACAGATGAAAAAGGGTTGGTGGCAAGGACGGCGTTTGATTGGAAAGAAAGACAGTTTGGGGGAGACGTGGCCACTACTCACTAGTCAC